>OLPO01000123.1_pt1:45000-68324 | contig 68324 bp, 34 predicted proteins | sample 1672831 | NCBI WGS metagenome assembly OLPO01 (sample SAMEA3136728, study PRJEB25190) | human gut metagenome | reverse complement strand
ACTACTGAAAGCATCTAAGTAGTAAGCCCACCCCAAGATGAGTGCTCTCCTATTCTGACTTCCCCAGAGCCCCCGGTAGCACAGCCGAGACAGCGACGGGTTCTCAGCCCCTGCGGGGATGGAGCGACAGAAGTTTTGAGAATTCAAGAGAAGGTCACGGCGAGACGAGCCATTTATCATTACGATAGGTGTCAAGTGGAAGTGCAGCGATGTATGCAGCTGAGGCATCCTAACAGACCGGTAGACTTGAACCTTGTTCTTACATGACCCGATCAATTCGATCAGGTACTCGCCATCTATTTTTATTGTTCAATTCTTTGACAACATGAAAAAACCAAAAGCTCTGCCCTCCCTCTCTATCGATCCAAGGGCGGAGGCCTTTGGTGCCCCTCCAGTCAAGAATTGGGGCCTCGCAATCACTAGCCAATATGTTTTTCTCTCATGCCTTTTTTCGTTCATGGTTCGATATTCTGGTGTCCTAGGCGTAGAGGAACAACACCAATCCATCCCGAACTTGGTGGTTAAACTCTACTGCGGTGAAGATACTGTAGGGGAGGTCCTGCGGAAAAATAGCTCGACGCCAGGATGATAAAAAGCTTAACACCCCTCATTCTTATTACTTTTTCAATATGACAAAAATGAAAAGGTCCTCTTATTTAAAAACCTAATTATGAAATACCTTCTCTCCCACTTCACACCGCGGAACGCACCGTTCTTATAGAGAGAGAGGATCGGATACGTCTTCTTAACCCGAAATGGCTGGGGCCTATCCCTCTGAACCCTATTGGTCGAGCTCTTTCCTGCGGAAGACACGAGACTTATTGGAGAGGATAGGAAGCTCGACCGAAGGAAGAGGAATGTTTTCCGGGGCATAAGCTTGCTGCAATGACACAGCACATTTAAGGAAAGCGCAGTGAACAAGAAACCAGATTTCCGGACAAGCCTGATCACCTCCTTAGCAAACAAGTGCACTCCGACATAGAGCTCTTTGTTGAGACCATCGGTCACTACCAAAATGACTCGATTAATAACCATCTTAAGTAGTTGAAGACCTTACAAGATCTTCTGCCGCTTTATGGCCTTAAGTCGGAACAACTTGTCAAAGAGGGTAAGGTTCGTTTCAAGAATTTATGTAACCTTCCTGGTCCTGGTTGGGGGCTGTCTCCACAGGACACGACCAAGTGAGCTAACAGGGGGTTTAGAGCTCCTCTTTTCAAGGTAATTTATTCACCTGCGCCCACTGACCGCCGCGCGTGGCTTCCGGGTCACCTAACGCTACACCTCACTTGCTCCGTCCAAGAAGCCGTCTAACCTAAGGTAACTATTCTCCGAATAGGTTGTAACACCGGATATTCCGTATTAGTTGATGCAACTCTGACTAAGGTGGATCTGGATATTCTATTGACCATAAAACAAAGCGGATACTGACTTCGAAAGTGCTCTTAATCACTTCTTTCTGGGCCTTCTCTCTCAAGCTCAAGGAAGTGAGCCAAGAGCCACTCATCTGAGCCAGCGGATTAGAATTCTGCTGTGCCGGTGCGCAAAGCAAGCACGCTTAGACTGCGATGTGTAATCTTTGGTCTGCCTATCATTGTCCATTAAAGGCTGACTCCGCTAGGCAAGAGGACAACTACTGGGATTATTTAACTACTAACTGATGACCGGAGGACTACTCTCCTTCTTCCATTCCAATAAGTCTTATTAAACGGGAGATAGGCATTCGGATTCGTTACTTGGGGCTCCTGAGGGTGAGGAATCCGTTGTTTCGGGAGAAACTTTATATGTTAGTTTGGCCTCGGCTTCAGGGAAGAATTCCTCTTCAGCCGGTTCAGATTGAGAGGGAAAGACCTAGGCTCCGCTTCTTAGAATGATGCCTGTTGTATGATCTATCGGATTTTTTTATTCTATTTATTCTCGGTGCTGTTTTTCAGCGAATGAAAGAAAGCGCTGATTCCGCAGTTCCTTCATCAGATTTGGGTGCTTTTTGAAAGAGCTGCTTCTGCGAATGACTCAACGGATACTACTAAAAAATTTCAATATATATATAAGGAAACGGGCATTCAAGCCCTGCCCCCTCTTCCGATTAACGCACCAAAGATGGGAACTGTTTGGATTGAATCAGACTCTCAAGTCTTGGTTCAAACTTTGTTGAATCCTTACAAGATTCATCCTCAGGGAGCCCTGATCAAAGGGGATGAGCTAAGGGGTCTTGAACTGACCTCTTTGGCTGGGGCGGACCTGGAAAGTATGAAGGAAGTCTGAAAGAGAGAGGTGAACCGGGGGGAAGAAAGGGGACCAGCAGTTAGCATCTGGATCTGAGTCTCCAAACTAAACTAAAGGGTAGGCTCGTCAACAAAGAAGCAGATGCAGACAGGAATGTAGGCTTTTCAAGTGAGCAACTCGTTACTTCCTTGGTTGTTAGCTTTGCCTTTCACTTTGGAGACAAAAACCTAATGTCCTAATGTGTCGGAGGTCCATATTTGGCATAGCATTTCCTCAACCCGGTAATCCGATTCAATGAGAAGTGGAAAGATCTATAATGAAGAGCGGAGACCAGAGTAAATGTCAATCCAAGGGCAATTGCGGAATATATGGTTTTCGACCTATCTTTGAAAGAGAGTAAACCCCGTAATACTGGCTGCTGCATCATTCCCAGACTCTTTACTTGCAGGATCGGGCATAACCAAGAAGAATAGTGCGGGCCTAGCTTCGAGTGTTGTCGGCACCGTAGTTGGCATTCAACCTCGGGGTTCGAAAGACCTTGTTAGGCACCTTTTTTTAAAGGAAGGGTTGAAGCCGGATCGAGATGCTTCACACTCACACAGTAATGGATAGTACAATAAGATAGTTAGCTGCCCAATCTCGATCGTAGATTTTAAACCTTGGAAAAGGCGGATAGCGAGACGAGATAAGGCTTTTCTTCCTTAGATCACACCTTCTTCTTTCTCCGTATCCTGGCAGGCTTAATCCAACTCTCTCTTCCTCTTCAACCGGATCTTGACCACCCCAACAAAGCACTGCTTTGCTTTAAACCAAGAAGGGGATTCCGCCATTTAGGTTTCGACTAGATCAGATACCCCATACCGCTTGAAGGATGACAACAGGGGATACTATTACCTTAACATGAAACTTAGTCCGACAGGAACGAAGTCTCGACTGAAAGGTACGTAGTCGCTCTTTCGAAGTGGCCTATCTCTCCTCTCCCTATTGGTCGAATTTAAACCTACGAAGTAGCTCGACCAATCCATAATAGAGGTTAGAAGGCTGACGCGAGAAGGCTTCTATTCTAGGAGATTCAATTAAGATGCGCTTAAACAGAAACAGAATAATCCGATCTTTCATCCGCAGAATCATAGAAATCTTAAAAAGCAGCCACTAACACATCTGTAGAAGCAGACAAGGAAGATGCCGTTGAAAAGAGTAAGTTCAAGCTTTAGTGCCCCTTTTTAGGATGGGTTTTAGTGTAGTAAAAAAAAGAATTTTTAAGTTTCGTGGAATGATGAAGGAAGACCATGCCATTAGAGGAAGGGTGGTTTGCTGCTCTTCAAGTTAGAGAAGGACTTACACCATCCGGGGACCAAGGCTGCGTAGCCTATGCGAAGCAAGCCTACCTAGCTCCGCTTTACCCGCCCCTTCTGCCATTGATGGAGAAAATCCCAACTAGTACTCAAGATCCGGGACTGAAATCCTACTATTGCTTTCTTCCGAAAGGGAAGAGGTAACTCACCAACAGGTGGAGGATATGAAATATAGCACCAACAACCGTTCCACTCGAGCGGAACTTCTAACTGAAGCTGCTCACCTTTTTCAGCGGGGTAGTCTGTAATTTACTTAGTCCCCGGAGCTCCGGAGTTAAGAGAGCAACTAAAATATAGTTATTCAAAGAAAGGGTCAGGCCCTGAAAAAGAGAAGCGGTCTATCAGCAATTGAAAGAGTCCCCCAAGCCAAGAGGAATCTATTTAGCAGTCCATACCAGGTAGAGTTATTCATTTAGGAGTGACCGGCGGGAAAAAAGGGAAGGGAACACTTTCAGTAAACGGCCGACAATGAGTACTATCCCTTACGGGAATCGAACCCGTGTCTTCGACATGAAAAGACGATGTCCTAACCACTGGACGAAAGGGACCAAAAAGCCATTCTTCATATACCTCAGCTCCGAGAATAGAAGTGGTTCGTTTTCTTATTTATTATACGAAATTAAAGATTTCGTTTGTTTAGCTTCATCATAGTTTGCAACAAAGCCTCATTTCATAACAACAAGATGGCTTCCGTTCGTTGGCTCTCCTTGCTTATCACGTAGGCTGGCTGGTAAAAGAACCGGGAAGTAGAATGCCTGACGTGACTTCAAGTTCTGCCGTCACTGACCTTTCTTTCTGGCCGTGTGAAAGTCTGTCTTCCGTACGTTATGCAAGGCTCTAATCCCATTTTACCTAGCTTGACTCTTTTAGCTTTGCGGAGTCCTTGGTTTTGGCGTCTCGAGGCTGCTAGATTTCGGATTCCATAGGGATAAGGCCATATTCTTTTTAGAACAGAAAGATAGCCCACTAGACGATTAAAAAGTCCTTGCTGCAGGATTCCTCAAGGAATGCTAGCTTCTTAGCTCATTACGCTCGTTAGTTCGGTATTAAATAATAAGAATTGAATGCAACCCGCTTTAATATCCCCCAACCCCTTTTCAAGCTTTATTTCAAATAATAATAAATATATTTCCTTTGCTTTATGCAACTATCTGAGCTTAGCTTAGTTTTTTCGCCAATTTGTTCAATAATGCTTCCTCTTCTAGCTCGTCAAGCCCGGAAATAAAAGAGGATACTGGCTTTAACCCTTAGGAAAATGGCGATTCTCTTAACAGTGGGCTTGCCCCTACCCTAATGTAACTCCCGTCGCTTCGTCCAGAGTGCTCCTGTTCAACAGTCAAATTGGAAAGGTCAAAGCAATGGCCAGCGTAGGCGTCGACAATTTCTTTCTTTTGCTGACCGGGTTATCTTTGACAAGTAAAGTGCATTAAACATGATGGGCTTGACTTAGACGGCTTAATCTGCATAATCTACTGAATCCACTTAAACTCAGTTCACTAAGTAAACTGCCTATACCCTTTTCCTTTCCCAGCCGGGTATGGATCTTTAACCTTATTTAAATTAAATGGCATAAAATCTGATCTGTACGGTGAGTAACCCGGAAAAATAGAATAACGAAAGAGATCTGTAAATGCTAAAGTATACTGTTGGATCTTGGTATGGGTCTACTAGTCATAGGTTGATATGCTGTTAGCTCTACGGGAGATAGGTATGGAAGCCACTATGAGTATATATCCAGATATGCTTCTAGATAAGGAGCTGAAGTGAAGAAAGGGAGTCCTTTTATCCCGAAGGTGAACACTTTCCGAATTCTCGGATTGGGTTAGTTGTCCTATGACTCGGCGTTCTCTCACAGGTTTTTCTGCCTTTATCTTTTGAGACCAAGGTTTATCTTTTGATAACAAGCTCAAAACACTAATCCACTCCTTTCCTAGCAGGCTAATGCCATACACCTTATTAGGGGTCCTAAACGTGCCTTTTTATTAAAAAAATCTTGGTCTGAATAAAAGCATATCTATCTTACTTCGGTGAGGCCATTGGGAAGCGGGTCGCTATTCGTTTCGATTGGAGCGAGGTTGTCCTTAGCAAGAATGGTTGGAACCTAGCCCCCTGGGCACCTATATTAGACTATTCGAATGAGGGCTTTAAGGTAAGGGGGTGTCTGAAGCGATTCCTTTTATACTCTTTTTTTTTACGAATTGACTCTGGTGATGGATCGGGGCAATTCATACGTAGGAAATTCTCCAACCAAAGGGTTGTTTTTCAAGCTGAGGGAAGGTTTGTTTGGGCTTACCGGCTCTTACCTCAGGTTTTTCTTTCTTGCCCGCTACGACTAGCTTGCTTGAATGGAATGACTGCCGAAGCCACTGACGGCGATTGGCTTGCCAGCTGAGCTCAAAATCGCAGTCGACTATGGCAGGGCAGTACGCTTCCTAGTTACCTAATTCCTTCAAACATACTATTCTCCGATCGGCTCTTCATTGACCGATCACCGACCAAGAAAGGCGCTTTACCTTTACCTTTCGCCTGCCGCTCTCCTACTTCTCTTCCTCCCACTGCGGTAATAGGGTTAGGTCTTTAGACTTTTCCTACTGCCAAGTCAAAGCTAAGACCGGTTATGCCTTCAACGGCAAGAACTGCGGATATTTGAACAAGAGCTTCAGCTGAACCCAAGAGTGAAGAGTCGACAAGAGGAATCACAGCTGAAATCGGACAAGTTCACGTTTTCTCGGTCTTTTTGGATGCAACCCGAATTCCGGAGAGTTAAATTAAAAAAGTGGAGGAAACGGCCTAACAATAACTCATGAACTGAGGAAAAATTCTAAATCGGAAAATAAGAAGGCCTATCGCAGAGATGTTTAAACGAGTGTTTTTACCTAGCAGCTATCGCACCTTTCAGGCTGGTTGTTTAGTTTAACTGAAAAGAGGCCTGAGGTTAGGTTCTGCAGGAACAGCCGTACGTACCCAACCAGAGAAAGCTACATTGGGTCCCCAGGTTACTCTCGAGATAGGTTTAGGCTTTTCAAGGCAATGTCAATTGAAGATAAATAAGTTACGAGTGCAATTACATAAGGGTATTTAGACACCGGAGGACAGAGGTGCCTTTCAGTGTGAAAAGGGAGGAAAGCCGGTCATCATCTATACCAGTGACCAGAGGAGGATATGAAATAGAGAATGGAGTAAGCCCTTTTAGAGATAAGGGCTAGGATATTCAAAAGGTCCAAATTTTAAATAAAAAAAGGCCAACAACTTGAGTTTCTCGACTCAAATGACAGACAAAACAAGGGGCTCACCTCACTTCCACAAATACAATAAAGACAAATAATATATCTATTCTTCATCTGGCTAAGAAATAAAAAGAAAGATCTCACAGTAAGAACAAGAGAACAAGGGAAAGCCATACCTTGATGCGTAATACAACCGGTCATCCAATCGTCTTTTGGACGGGATGCTTGTAATAAGAGTTGCCCAATTTTTCCTTGTTGGTAACAAGTTGGCATAAAAACTTCTGGCCAACCTAAGCAAAGAAAGGTGATCCCCGAAGGGCAGAACGAGACTAGCAAGTTCCTATATCAGTGACGATTTAGATGAAAAGGAAAGTCGGGTTTCACCACATATGTGTGGTATCCGTCCCCGCGCAAACGTAGACTAACTCTTAAAGAGCGGTTTCTGTACTTATTCATCACTGCCATAGTTCCTCTCCCTTTGGTCGAGCTAGCATCCCTTACCATTTTTTGTGAAATAGGGGAAAGATCAAGTGAACCATGGAAAAAGCGTTTTGAAAATTCCATGGTCCCGTAGCCTGAGGGAAAGTGCCCAAAAGATCCATTCCCCATTGAGAAAAGGGCCAAGGAGGCGTAAGATAGTGTAGTTCTACCACTAGGAGATGAGTTACGGCGGCCAACCTACAGTAGACGAATGTTCAGAAAGAAAGATGGGCGATGAGACTGACCAGCGATACGAATACAAAGAAAAGCACTTAGAGGAGCGTGCATATTCGATCCGATCTGAAAGTGCTCACTAATAAGTGGCGGGACTCTGCAGCAGCGGCGAAAGCCCTCTTATTGCGCGGCGTGGCAAGCGGTCTTGTCGTATCCGCTCTTAGCCCTAATTAAATAAGAAGGAATAAGCTGTTAATGGACATATCTCACAGGTAGTCGCTAGACTGACTAATTGGCCTATGGGTCTTAGAGACTCTTCTTAGTGTAACAGTAGCGTTGATAAGCTAGTTCCATGCTAGCATTATCAATTGTCGGCGTAACATTAGGGGTTGGAGCTCGGTAGCTAAGGAAGTGGGTCAAAGCAGGCTGGAGAACGCGAACGGAAGAAGCCAGTAGCTTTTTTTTTCTAGAATAGCGAACGGAAGTAGCTAGTTGATGACTAAAAGCAGGTGTTGAACACACACCCTATCGTCCGCATAAGGGCTTATGTGGTGGTTTCACAACTCGATCAGGGGCATAACAGATCTTTCTATCCAGACACTAATCAGGCACTAAAAAAAGGTGAATGCGATAGCTGTTCATGTATTCTGTTTGTTTTCATAGCTAGAGAGACTAGGCCTGTGTAGGCAGCGAAAAGCGCCGTAAGAGTTTATTTTTTTTTGAACTCGAAAGTCCGAAAGGGTCTTTGATCTAAAAGACGAGAGTTCCGGTAGTCTCGGCCCAAAAACAAAAATTTTCATCCAACACAACCCCTTCTTGTTTAAGAAAAGCGTCCGATCTCCCTAGCTGCTAAAGGCTGTGCTGTCCTCGAGTTGAATGTCGGAAATCTTCTTCAGTCTATAATAAGGAAGGGGTATCGGTTTCCTTTTGAAAAGGCTACGTACCCTCGGGCCTCCCTTCAATCGCTCATCATCACCTGCTTAAGTAGAAGTTTTTTGAAAAACCTCGATGAACTCACTGATGGGTACCGAAAAGATTGAGCGAGTATCGAGAGGAGACGGGGAAGTAGCTTCTAAGTTAGTCGTCTGCCTAAGGTCCGGAATAGGGAATGCAATACCAGATCCTGATCGAACTGATAAGCTGATTGAGCCGGAGAGCGGGAGATTCTTTATTAGCAAGGACTTCCCAAGGCTATAGAGTAAGATCAGATAAGCACTTAACGGATAGGAAGCCAGAAGCGAAGGAAGGAGAGAGCCAGGATAGCGAGTGAGACTTCTGCCAGGTGAAATATTCAATTTCCCTTTCTTTTAATATAAGGAACTCATTACTGAATGTTCCAATAGCTGCTAGGTCAGCAAGGGTTAAAGTCATTGGGCCAAACGGGAACAAGAAAGAGTTGACAATAACTCACTTCTTGGTCTTCGACCTCCTTATCTTCTTTATTCCATCCCTTTCCCTTTATTTTTATGTATTTCTTTTGTTCGTCTTATGAATCCTAGTTAGCGCGTAGTGGGTCCGATTCTATACAAGCAGCCAGCTTAGATAAGAAAGACGCTTACTAAGAAGCAACCGACAGTGGCTCGGTCTAGTACCGGGGCGGAATATAGTGCACTCGCCATTGCCGCAGCAGAAGTTTTATGGCTTCAACAGTTGTTACGTGACCCCCATGTTTATTTGAAGTCGCCAACCACGGCTCACTGTGACAACATTGGGGCATTGTACTTAGCTCACAACCCTCTCATGCACTCCAGAACCAAGCATATATCCATTGATTACCATTTCGTGCGAGAGAAGGTCATGCTTGGTGATCCAACACCTCTTTTCTTAGGATTGGCTGTGAGAGAGCGGATGGCCTTTTTCTTTCCTTGGGCATTTATCAATGTAAGTTGTTCATATACATGCCCCAATCCGGATTCTTCTCCGGATGTCACAACCTCCCGAAGTCACATTCTAAAAAAAATAGAAAAAAAAAGAACCAAGTCAAGATGATACGGATCCCAGGAATGGCATTGCACAACGCAAAGAAGGGACGGATGAATGCTCAATAGCAGGCTTCTCGGGGAAAGCTTTGGGGCGGATCAAATCGGCGACTGGGCTTGAAAAAGCTTAATTTCCTACACAGATATTACAACTTAAGCGAATCTAATTCTCTGGGTTCGAGGCTATTGGTCAGGAATGCTTTGGAGTTAGAAATTGAAGGTTTGTCGGTATGAAATCCTCTTACTTTTTAGAGAGATGGGGCCGTGTCTCTCTTCATGCTTTTCTTATTGCCTGACTAAGCTAAGCGTCGAAGTCAAATTCCTTGTCTTCCTCTTGGCAGCTATCTCATATCTGTGTCAAAGAGCTGAGATTCTAAAGCTCTATGCCTCTTCGATACTATGCATGCCTGCTTCTCATCTGCCAATTGCTTATCCTCAGACCAGACTGAAGTGGGGCATTTTTACAAAAGATCACTGCTGTAGCTTCGATGAATTGTAGGGAACTCCGTGTGGGTAGCATCCACACCCAAAGGTGCGTAGAGTATGGTAGTTGGGTGCTTGTCTATGACGCTTATAAAAGGGAGATGTGAATCGAAGGCATAGAGGAAATAAGTAAGGGAGGGCAACCTGTTGATCAAATAGACTGCAGTAGAGAAAGCCTAAAGCCAGGGAATAAGATAAGAGACCTACCAAGGAACTACGTTCTGTAGGCAGCGCGAACAGACCAAATGCAAGGGCTCAATTCAGGTGGGATAGGGAGACTACGTCTCTACTTCTAACCTCTAAGAAGCACTTTCTCGCTCACTTGGCTTGGTTAGCTTGCTTGTATGGGCTGACTGGCTTAGTGAATGGTACTACTTCCTTTCTTTCTGGTTTGGAATAGATCAAAGGTCTTCGGTTTAACGAGAACTGGTTTCTATCCTTGACCTATAGGTATGAGAAGAAATCTCCTCTCCGCTGACTTGACAAGTTTCCAGAAAGAGCGTCTTTTGAGTCAGAAAGTTCAGCTGGCGTAGAACAAAGAAGGCCATTGACTACTTCACTAAAAATGAGTAGAATCCGCTTCATATGCTAATCCCAGAAGTGTCGTTCCTGCTCACAACATCTGTCTTCCTATGTTTTTTGTAAATTCTCTATCTTTTTTACTTTGGCTCCCGAAAACGGTGCTTATTACGACAACAGAGTCAATGGCACAAACTGCTGAAATAGCAGGGGTAATGCCGAAAACTTCAACGGGAGTGAACAGCTTCTTCGTCTTAAACGGATCCATGGCATTGAACAAAAGCATTTATCGACCGTGCAAAGACAGTACCGTAGTTGGGCTAGGCATACTCTTTTCTTACTCCTCTTTTGAATACCAGGATTGCTAACTACTGTCCTTAACTCTTATTGCCAACGAAGCCAGAACTCTTAGCGGCGGGAAGCGAAGTGCCTTCGGGGGCAATAGGGACACCAGGTATTTTCTACTAACGAATTTCCCTTTCGCTACCATCTCATCCCACTAATGACACACTCGCGTCAGGCTTGTATTTTAATACATGCTGGAAGTGAATCTTGACTTCCATAAGGTCGGGAAGGGATACCCTAGGAAAGTGCAGCTTACGTAATTCGGCAGCTGCCTTCCCCGGAGTTCCATCTGGAGCTGGTGGGAAGACAGGGGGAGCAGTGATACTGGGAGAACACCATTCAAAGCCCTAGGGTACCCGCACTCAGAAATGGAATAAGAGTTGAGGATTCGGAAAAAAAAGTTAGAGAGCTTACTCTTTTTTTGATGGCCTAAGACCAACCACTTTTGAACCATACAAAAAGTGAGTCATGTAATGGCCTACTGGCTGGGCTCTTATTCAGGGCAAACTGTATCGAATACAATTGATTTTCTTGACACTCTCACGTGGGCAGGAGCGAAAGTAACTCGAACGAATGTATCTCTCTGAACCCTATTGGTCGAGCTCTTTCTGAACCCTATTGGTCGAGTATATTCTAAACCTCTCCTTTCGGTCGAATTTAAACCTGCGACTTGAAATTTATCTGTAAAGATAGTCTATTATTTATATAAATAAAAGGCTAAAAAGCAACGTTAATTTGCCCTTCCATGGTACCCCTACCTAATAAGGTGTAGTCACCCGAGGGGAGAAAGAAAGTAAAGGGGCACAATCGGTTGTGTCGTGAGATCCGCTGTATTCCTCTCTGTTAGGGAACGATGCCGACCTTTCACTGGAATTATCATAAAAGAAAAGATCAGCATTTTGCTTTCGCGGATTCTCGGCTCAGCAGCCAGCACACAAGAGCAGACTACAAGTTTCCATCGATCGGAAGCTCATTGCCATTAGTAAGATGCTTTTTCATAGTCCGATGTGGGACTTGGCTTGGCTATAAGCCAGAACTCGGGGAATTGATATAAAGCAACCATAGGATGGAAGAAGATAGCTACGGCAATAACTCTATTTTCCACGGGGTAAGAAAAAAAAATGAGAACAGAGACGTTCCTGGAATCCAACCTACGACGTAAGCCGAAGCTACTAATCTAAAAATCTTTGGTTTAGTGGCATTCGCTTATCATATTCTTGAATGACTTCAGAGATTCCTCGCTTCTTCTTCTTTTGTTGCACTTCTCTATATTCATTTATCTATTTATATTTATCATATAGAAAGAAGACAGCCTTAAGCTAGGCGGTGATCCGCTGTTGAATAACTACAATAGTCGCGCTCAGCCCTAACCTAACCTCTATAAGAAGAGTAGTGCTACTAAGCGAAGAAAGGTTCCTGCATTGATTGACTAAAGCAAGAAGAGCAGCCCGCCCATCTTCCTGCACTAAGTAATCTAAAGGCCCGGGCATTCATTCAATGTTTAAATGTTTACTTTGAGGCATTGCATTAGCCTATTTTTTCGAGTAAGAAACCCTGATCCGTGCACTGATCCTTCTATAGTAAGAAGACAAGATCGCAAGGGAATCACAAGCTCCATGCCCTTCTACTTAGGAAACCCGAATCCGCGTATACCTGCTCTAGCAAGAGCAAACTACCAACAGATCCTTCCACTTCTGTAACAGATGTACGAACGAAGAAAGCTTGTTTTAGCAGGTTTTTGGGGAAGGTGCGCAACCCAGAATAGTGGTGATGAATGGTTGGATGCCCAGATCTATGAGGTTGCTGATTTCGGCCAATCGTGGGAATCCAGAGTCGTTTTTTTCGTGTCAAGTGGATCGATCGGAAGGATGAGAGGAGAAAAGATTAAAGAAAAGGCTTATTATATTGTATTGATGGCAATCGAATGACTACTCTCTACTCGTAGGAGAGTGATTTCAATCAAATTCCCTACTGTCCTTCTTTGTTTATCGTAGATAAGGAGGGATTGTAACCGGGTTGAAGCTATTCATGTAGAGGTGGCCATCGATCAACACATATCTTTAAGTTAAGGTAAGGATATAACTTTTTCTTTCTTTCCGCCCTATCTTTATTTTTTTTTGGGGGGTGTATAGCTCAGTTGGTAGAGCATTGGGCTTTTAACCTAATGGTCGCAGGTTCAAGTCCTGCTATACCCAAACCTACCTTAACTAGACTAGACTATTAGTAAGTTTTAAATAAAACCTTCAAAGATCACTCTTTGGCCCGGAAAGCCTTGGGCATCTTCTTTTATTTAAAGTCTCCGTGCTCTTCTTCTCATCATATTAAAGCCAAGCACCCATAAAACCCTTCCCAAGTAATTCATTCCATTCAACCAGTTCGGGGGCAAGGAAGAAGCTTATTTTACCCGTCTCGTTTGCTCCCGCCGGGACTCTTCTCTGAAGTCTTGGAAGGAGAAAGAGATTCCTACGACGAACTCGAGTAGATTACTTCGAAACCAGACAGAAAAAATTTACCGAAAAGTCGCTTTGGCAAGGGTGCCTAAGAAGAAAAGCTTGAAAAGGCGATAACAAGAAATTAAATATGATAATCGCATGCCAACGAAAACAAGAAAAAAGATTATTTCTTCGCCTAGACCTGAAATCAGGATTAGGAAGGTGTCAAGTCAAGTCTACTGCCCCTCTTTGAACGACAAATATTCTTCTCCATAGGTAGTTGCCTAAAAGCAGCTTCCCCTTTAGTAGCTTCTGCTTTTCTTTCCCAAACATTTAGGATCGAAAGACCCTATTATGGATCGGTCGAATTCATTCCTATCGGTCGAGCTACTTCTTTCCTCATGCTCGCTTCTTTTCCGAGGGGGGGAACCATTCAGCCATGGACCGTTCGTTCTGATTTAGTTCATGCCGTCGCATTTGAAGATTCATCCGGTCTTTCATGTGAGCCAACGTCAGTTAGTGGAATTTTCGTCTGCCCAACACTTGTCGTTAAAATACTAACTCAACACTGCGCCGGGTAATTTTTTACCTTTTTGGGGTGGAACGAAGACACTACGACTCCTCTTCATAGCAAGCAAAATGGGACCGGCGGGATACTCCCTTGTGCCATTCTTTCATTTTCCCCGTATTTTTGCTTGAAAAAGCAAACTGTCCCAACACACATAGATCTCCACAAACAGCTTCTTTAATGGTGATTCCCTCGGCTTAGCCCGTGTAAACCTCTTAGGCGAGAACGGTCTTCTTTCATGTTTTTTACATGCCACTTACTTCCTTACAGGGAAATACTATTTGCAACTTTTCCCAGAGGAAGGGGAACGATCGGCCGATCGCGCTTGATCGAAGTGAAGGAAGATGGAAGAAAGAGGAACAAAAGAAGAACGAAGCCCTACATCGGTGTTTGAACCGGGGTATTGAGAATGTGGTATTGCTTCACCTTCCTTTTTTGGGTGTATAGCTCGGTCTCAGTAGGTTGCTTTCTTCCTTGCTCCGATATGAGTTGAGAAGTCCCGGGGACCTATAAGGCTAGTCCCGTTCCGCTCTTTTCTCAGCTTGGGGGATCGGGTACAGCGAGATCACTTTTCAGCTTCTTAGTCTGCTATGCATGAAAGCAAGGAGGAGAGAAGCTCTCTTTCTTCCTCGGGAATCCGGTATGTGAGAAATGTCTTTGTATACAAGGTCTCACATGTAGAGATGCCCTACCCATGGAGGAAGGAGTTGGTAGCAGACAAGTCATTCATCAATGAAACTTCCATGGCGTAGATTGATCTTTCACGAATCTGTCTTGAAGAGTGAGTTAGATCCTTATTGCATAGATAAGGTGCCTATCTATACACGGTACTTCCGCAATGAGATCAGAAAAGCAAATAAGGGCTAGCGATGTCCCATATAAAGTGGTGACAAAGATTATTGTCAATCGATTCAAACCTTTTCTACCTGACTGGATATCTCCTTGTCAGAGCAGCTTCGTCCCAGGAAGACAGATATCTTATAATACTATTATGCAGGAAATGGTCCATTCCATACGGTAACAAACGGGGACAGTAGACGACAATTTGCTTAGGGTTCTGAGGCCCACAGGAATGCTGAAAGTGCTGAACGAGGCCCATGTGCCCGGAGATGTACCGGTTGAGAACTTTTCCAATCTGACAGGCCAGGTGGGACCAGTAATCCAGTTAGTAACTGCCTTGATTTGCACTTTCTTTTGGAGTAGATTACTCCCCTTTCCCTAAGATGAATCCTGAGTCATCTCTCTCTGTGACGCTCTCTCTCACTCTGACGCTTTGAAGCCCCAGGGAATCGAACCACTCCCATGAGAAAGAAGCCAATGACGCTGTTGTGTCGTCAACCACTTCGGTGAAGGAATGGTGGTTAGCTCAATTCCCGGGATTGGGTCAATATGTGCAAAACCTTAGTAACTGCCTTAGCCCTATAGCTTCGGGCGGGTACCTCAATACCCATACTCTGAGCACTTGACTAATCTATAACTTTGATATCATCAAAAAAATGAAAAAATACCTTTGGGATCATTAGCTCAAAGGCCTTTGACAGAGACGAATGGGTACTGCAGTGTCTTATTAAGCAGCTGCAACTACACTACTAGGTTAGACTCATGGCATCTCCACATTAAAACATTTCTCTTACTGCTGAATCAAGCTCAAGTTCCCGTCGAGTCCCGACCAACAGGTATTTGTCGACTCAGGGCTTTGAAGTGGTTTTATCTTTCTTCTCTACTCTTTTTTTCTTGCTCCGTAGAGTCGCGTTCTTGGATCTACCACGGGGGATTAGTCTTGAAGGTAACAAAATTAATCCTAAAACCAAACAAAGAAAAGACTCGGGTGAGGAGACCGAGCGTATAAAGACTTTCTTTCTATAGATAGGGGCCTAGGCCTAAAAAAAAGCAGACAGTATCGAAAAGAAAGGTTACCACTGCAAGGATCCCCCGTGGAATGAAAAGTTTACTTTACAGGGGGTAGAGTTGATCACACTTTATTTTTCAAACGAGAATGGCCGTTCCTAAGCCCAAACAAAGGTGGGAAAGTAAGGAGTTTGACTCAAGTGACGATGAACCTAACAGCCAAGGAGCTCATAGAGCCGGTACCCATGAAGATACGTCCCTTCTTTTTCATATCTGCTGTTGTATATAAGCTTTCTAAGAGAATCTCATATCTCACGCACATCCGCTTTTTTAATTGAGTAAGACGCTTACTATTAATAAAGGAAAGCATCGGCTTATTTGGTCCCCCGCGGATCAGAGAACTGGCTTGACACAGCAAAAGAAAAGAGGAGAGTTCGATCCCATTCTCCGGGAAGAAGAGATCTTAGTGAACCCCCTTGACCCAAGGCCAAAGGCTGCATAGTAGATAAATTCCAGATTCAAGTCTTGGAGGAAGGGCGGCTACTAGAAGAGAGGGGATGCTACACCACGATCCTTGTCAGTTTTTCTACTTTGCAGTCCTCTACTGTGACCATCTTTTCTTTTAGAGTCCCGCCTTTCTCTATCTGAGATCTCGTAGCCGTTTGATTCGATTGACTTAACTAAAAGGTAAGAGCGCTCTTTTGCTCGACCCCAATTAAAGCAAGGTTGTCGTCAGACAAGACTTCCTGGGGCCTTATTTAGATAAATCATAGTGGTTTCCTAGTCCTTACTTCTTTTACGTCTTCAAAAATGCTCTTCTTATTTGATCTAGATCTTCGACTCTATGGTGCTCTTACCGGGTTGTCGAAAGTATTGAGCCAATCGTCGCACCCTTCCATTTATAAGGTCGGCCGCTAGGCGAACCATAAGGGAGTCGAAGACTTCGAAGCAATGCCCTGGGTTGATTCTTGAGCGGGAAGCCGGTACATCGTGATTTTAGAGGTAGTTTCCCACGGGACTGATAAGCGGAAACTAACACAGCGCTCTAAATAAAAATGGATTCTCCGGGTGTCTTCAGGAAAGACAAGAGATTCTCGAGTTCACAACCGGACTCTCCTCCCATTTCTTTCGTGCGAATACAACACACTTTTATGCTCTTTCACCAAAAAAGTGAAGCGAGAAATATCGTTCGTTATTAATTAGTTGGTTTTTTCTTTCTTCATTCCAGTCATTTAGTTATTGATCGAAGAAGCTTCGCCCATGTGCTCTACGAGAGTTGGGAGTACGGCAGCCTACCTAAGATCCGTGATGCACTGTTGAATTAGGATCGGAAAGAGTTCCAACTGAGCCGACTAGCGGATCTTGGACCAACCTTTAGATTTCTTTAATTTAATAGAATTTTGATATTCAATTTTCTTTTACCATCGATTCTCCAGAGGATGAAGGGTCCTCTCGTCAGGCACTTACAGTGAGTTTACAGCCAGCCCAATCCGCGTCTGAGTAAGCAGTAAATTTAAAAGGAGAATCCCGGTATAGTTGAAAGCCATAATCCGCCATTCTATGAGTATGCGCTTTAAAGATTGAAGATGGTGATTACGGGGCTGATGGAGATATTGCGAGGAGAGATTAACGGCAAATTTAATGTCAGGTCCTTGGAAAGATCTTGTTTCTGCCAACGATACGCCTGTCTTTCGAAGGATCCGATAGAAATTCTGCTTCTTGAGAACTCCAATCTTGTTTGCTATGAAGAAGGGTGACAGCTGGTTTAGCCTCACTCATGTGATGACGCTCAATAAACTCGAGAATGTCTTTCTTTTGTGAGAGCCTCAAACCAGAACTATTGGGTCTTATTTCGATGCCAAGAAAGTAGCAGAGATAACCCAAATCTTTCATGGAGAATTCCGTTTGCATTGATGAGACTCTGAATGAGTTCGTTGCTGGACCCAAATATGGCTATGTCGTCGACATAGAGTAAGAGAACAAGAGTGTGACGTAAAGGAATTTTTTTTTCTTATTAATAGGTATAGGATATCTTTGAGATTCTGCCTTCGATGGGGAAAGCCTCTTTTGATGAGGTTTTCTTGCTTTTTTCTTCAATGGAGAAAAAGTGATAAGGTGAGCAACCAAGTTATATAAGTCTCTTTTATTGAAAGCCAGCTACCTCTTTTTGGGATTGAGTCAAAGTGGAAGTTGGAGGGGTTTTAGGTTGAGATAAAGTTCTAGCCCCTACAGTTGGAGTCTTTCTGTCTTTGACTTCTTCCCCTTTATTTTAGCCTTCGCCTTCACCTCTTAGAATAGGGATGTTACCCTGTTAATAAGGTAAGTCTTTCTTGTTGCAGAAGCAGTTTCGGGGTCATATTCATATAATCAGTCTCCCACTATTGCCCTTCCTGCTAGTGCTATGCCCCCTTTTTACAGTGTATTATTACTTTCTAGGCCCAGTAGAAGGATAACTAGGGGGTTCCATATAGTAGTTATAGTTGTCCACCTTGTACCAGTGCTCGACCCCCCGAAAAATTCACTCGACTTTACACAAAAGCACGTGATAGGGAAAGCCTGTGTATTTGAAGGCAGTTCAATCAAGTTCTTTTGCGCATATTACTTATTTTCCATACTATTCTGAATTAGCATATTCCGAATAGGTTTGTAACCGTCTACTTCAAGTGAATCAAAGCAGACATTGAAAGAAAGGGCAAAAGAGGAAGAACATAGTTTTCGTATTGATTTTCTATACCCTCGTGCTAACAACGTGCTAACGATTCCTTCAGTTAAGGATTATCAGTAGAAAGACTAACTCTACCTTGTAGACCGTGGATAGTGGATACTAGTCCTAAGATGTCTATCGTGTTGAAGGCGTGGACATGTTGGAGTAGGGCTTTTCTAGAGGCTAAGGCAGATAAGAGGGCTTGGAACAGTACTTCCAATATAGAGTACTCTTACTTTGTCTAAGAGTTATAAAAGTTATTATTATCATACCAGTTCTCACGTTGTTAATAAGTCTCATAGCAGTCAAAAAAGAGGGCTTAATAGATAGAGTGTCTAAGTCTGGAGTAACGGTAAGACCCTCTAGGGCGGCTATTCTTGCTATAAGGTTCCATAGGAAGATACCATTGTATGTTTTCCCATCCTTGCCCTACTCTAACCTGATATCACTTTCTACCATGGGTAAGTTCGCATACTCATAACTTGGTGACATACTCCTTTCCTTTTGGCATGTGGGTAAGTCGTAAATAGCCCTTTATAATATGCTTTCTTTCTCAGGATCCTCTTTCTGCTAATGCTACTGGGGATGCCCTTGGTGGATTCGCACTTCTCTTGGTGGAAGGAAGAAGGGCTACTAGAAGCCGTCAAGGAAAAGAAATCCGGACTGGAGAACGAAGTGACTTACGGGAAAAAATAAAGCGAGGGAAGGAATAGCACAACTGGGTTTCAGGCTGTGAAGAAGCCCTTGGCCCCAATTGGTCTAAGACTCACCAACATCTTACGATGAGACATCGGGCGACCCGGCAACAGTCAATAAATTGGTGAACCTATGAGAGACGCTTCTAATTCTTTTCTTTCTCCTGACACTCACTATCCTACCCGATCCTGCTAACAGGAAATTGTTTGAAATAAGGGGGAACTTAGGCTGTTGTTGAATCAACTTAGAATGCAACCGGTACCCACGTCGCCACTAAAGCACTCGTAGCATACGTTCCATCCACATCCGGCCAGTTGAAGATCGATAAAATGTTCTTCAAAGCTTGCTAATAACCAAAAAAGAATTGGACTAGTGTAAGGGAGTTCCTTTTCAAGCTAGCATTTTAGACCAATGCAATCTATCAGGCAAAGAAAAATGATTATTGATCAAGGCGGGAAGTCTTATTTCCCAAGAAGTAAGTCAGGAAAAAGGGCGGAGTATGGCTTTCGAGGACTACTGTAATATGCGTTCTTTGCAGTATTACTATAATGGGCTTCTAGAGAACTACTCTAATCTGATTTTTCTCCGGCAGTAGTTATTGAGCAGTTTTCTTTCTCAAGGCAATGAGCAAGTGGATTGAATCCAGCAGTTTTCTATAAGGGGTGCTTGCCGATCCATAAGCAGGCCTAAGGAGTGCCATATTATCCAGTTCCATTGGTTCTGACTTCCGATCGCTTTGAGTTTGAGTTTTCTTAGATGGCGGTCCAGGCGCAATAGAAAGCTAGCCTCTTTTCCAGAAGTGCTAAAGTTGCTTTTTTCTTAGGAGAATTCTTCAGTGACTGCCCGAGTCTAATATATCCTACTCCCCTGCGGGTTCTGGAATAACTTATAGGATACCTTTTTAGGTGGCTTTCGCACCTGTCGCATACTCGCGTCTACCTTCCCCTTAGGAAAGGGGGGTTAGATATCAGTGAGTGCTTTTCGTACCAGTGGGTAGTTATTCTGTGTAAAAGAACACAGTTGAGAACAAAGAGTTTGAGCATCCCCCTGGTAGCCCGACCACTTCACAAGCAGGCAGGGAAGTCGCCTTCTTATCATCTGGCCTCTCCTCCGAATTATCCTTTTTTCTTACCATCTGGTTTCTCCGAGTCAGCGAGATAAATCTCCCTCATACCACCCGAGCTCCCCACCGTCACATGTTGAATCTTCAGGGGCAAGGGGTGTTGGTGATATCTCCTACTCCCGCAGGCTTGATGAGTGAGATGTTGGCCTAGAAGGCTCCTGCTGCACCCTCTAGTGCTGGCTCTGCAGACAACGTAGCCAGGGAACGGATTGCTATGGCGACTGAAGGTCAAGCTAGGGTTTCTCCACTTTCAGGGGCAGGACATTGACGAGCCCCAAGTGTGAGTCATCAAGAGCCTACAGTGTCAAGCCGAGCGGAAATGCCAGCGGCGTCGATTGCTTTGGTACGACGTCAGCAACAAAGAATGGCCAATTTCTCACTGCAGTGCTTCATGGAGTCAATTGGAGAGACGTCTTCGAGGGAGATGTGGAAATTTGAATTCTTTCTGGATTCGGTACTGGATGCTGCTCACAAAGCGGAATTTGATACAACAGCTTTTGTCCAGGCCGTTTGTATCATATTCGATTCGATACGTTTTCCTCCTGCCTTCGTGGGCTGGCCTACCCCAACACCTGTCCACCCCTGTGGTCCTTTTGCCCACACATCCCTGCTTTTTCCACCCCCCCACCCCAGCGATTCACTCCGCAGAGGTCCCCTACCCCACTAATGGCCCAATAAGGGATTTAGTAACCTGGATGGGAGATACCAATATTAATGAAAGTTGATCCGCCGGCATTGGTCGAAGTGGCATGCATACCTAGCAGTCCTATCCGTCATCGATTTGTCCGAAAGCCCATGGAATTCCTTACCCTAACGGGTAAGATATGTTCTATCCTTTCCATTTGTGGAAGTTCATCATTCTGAAGCAAACTTTGTAAAAATCTAATCGTCGTTCCGGTAAATGGTATACAGTACAATCCCTGCCTGCCTTCGTCCACTCAGTAAGAGTGTTCTAAAATCCCAAGTCAGGTGTGACTCATCAAATACCACCGCACAGGAAAAGCTACTAGTAGATCCTATTCCTTTCCTCAATGAGTGTATCATTGGAGGGTAACAATGCCTTGTTTAAAGACCGAAGGGACTAGAACAAACAAACAGTTACTCATAGTAGTAGCCACTGCTTGTTTGAGCTGACTTGCTTATCTTGTTCCACAGTCCTACAATCAGAAAAGGACAGGAAGGGCCCCGCTTCGAGAATTCAGATACCTTACCTTGATTTCAGAAGCTATCGAAACTATTCCGAAGTTGATGATTTCGTTCTAGCTAGGGCAATAGCAGGGAAAGAGAGAAGTTCACGCTCTCCAACTAAGAAGCACTCACCTCCTAATAGAAGAGATAACGTAAGGAAGAAAGAAGAGAGCTAGCATAAGCAGAGCTACCAGCTATACTACCATAAGAGCAGCTACTATAAGTCCTAAAGAAAGAGCCAGTATCTGTCCTTCACTCTTAAGGAAAGGATAGACCTTAGCGCCTCCTCTTGATTACAGTAATGCAGGAAGTCTGGCTAAAGGAAGATAGCATATCATAAAGAGATGAAAAAAGGGCAAATGTCTTGAGAAGAAAATGTAGTAAGTAGGGTTTTTTGGAACGTATCAATAAGCGTCACCCACGAGTTGTTTCATGCCACAAATAAACTCTTTTACTCAAAAAATCCGTTGGACAGGCGGATTTACATCTTTTACATCCTCTGTTCTTGGAGCAGAAGCAATTTGCTTAGCTTTACACCCGTCCCAAGGTATCATTTCTAATACATCTGTGGGGCAAGCTCGGACACATTGAGTACACCCTATACACGTATCATAAATCTTTACGGAATGTGTATTATACATATAGGGGATCTATCTAGAATTATTTAGAATCAAAAATTTTCGATCTAGTAAATGAATCAATGATTTAGATTTACCATAATTTTTATAATAAATCTACTTACGGATCGACTCATGGGAGAGAAGGTTTAGAGCCAGTTGCCAATAGCATATCTAGCAACAGCTTCAGTAACACTAGCTACATCAGTAGATCATTGATTAGCATACCTCCTCTGAATAGTCTACGTGGCCCCTAGTTTATATTACTATTAATTAGATAGAATTAATCCAGTAATGCAGACAGCCTTTACTCTCTTAAAGAGCAGGAGGTTTAGCTCATTCAATGAATGTTCTTTCATTCACCACACGGATGAATCCTACTCTGTATTTTCCAGAAATTGAATGGGAACAGTCATTTGTCTAAAGAGAAATAGACGTATAGCAGCTCTCTCTCATAACAGAATGAAAGCAAGCAAGAACGAAATGAGCGCTTACCCTATCGACCGAACGACCGAAGCTACTATCCGCAAATCATTAACTCCTAAACTCAAGAACTACAGGAAGGGTAATCTACTGAGCTAGCCTCCCGTTATGCGCCAATGCTTGAACTGGACCGTAATAAACACAAATAGAACACAGGCCGAAGAGTCCTCTCAGTCCACGAGGGCGATCAGCTTAGCAAGATCCAGGAACTTACGGTCTAGGTCGTTCAGAACTGCCCGGTCGAAGCTTTAGATCGCAGAGGTCCTTGTGATCAATCCATTTGAATTCGATTCGTTCGCCCACTCAGAATGGTTACAGGACAAGGCAGGGCCGGCTTAGCCCCGGAGCCTTTTAGCCGTGGAAGTAAGTCCTTTTGCCCGCGGTATCTAATTCGCTTAAGAATTCCACCTACTTCTACTGAAGTAAACTCTCTGCCCCAAAGATTGGATCTCAGCCAAGCTTAAGTGACTTCTGGTAGTCGACCCGGCCTTTCCCCTGTATAATGACTAAAGGCACTTTTTTTATTCCTCCTATTCCCCTCCAACCCATACTCGTTATCCATCTTCATTTCCAAGTAGTTTTCTCATATAGACAGAGTCGGGCCCTCGTCTTAAAAGATCTTCTTTCACTTGATTCAAAAATACGATTTCCCGGCCGTCTTTTTCGGCTGGGCTCCATTCGGGGTGGGTGTCCAGCTCGTCCCGCTTCTCGTCAAAGAAGTCTTTAAAGGCTTCTTTGGGAGTGTAGGCGGCATTTTCTGCCAAGCCAGGATGCTGAGAAAGCACCTGTTGAAACAGAAAATAACATGAGTGTTTAAGTTCTCGGATTAGGAGGTCTCGGTTTTCGAATTCGATTAACCTACTATACTCCCTTTGAGAGG
>OLPO01000123.1_pt1:0-32500 | contig 68324 bp, 34 predicted proteins | sample 1672831 | NCBI WGS metagenome assembly OLPO01 (sample SAMEA3136728, study PRJEB25190) | human gut metagenome | reverse complement strand
CAAATAAAGGGGGGGCCTCACCGTCAAAGCCCTAAACAAATGAATAAGGAAGGAGAGCAGCGAAGGGAACTGCCTGGGAACGTTGCATGGCTCGCACGGGAGTTCCTGATGCAGACCGGCACTGTTCGATAAAATCAAAGCGGACCATGGGGGACTGACCTGAGCTATAGACAAAGAAGGACTTTGATAGATAGAATAAGGCACTCAGACATCAAAAAGAGGGCTACTTCACTATGAATGGTAACATATGAATTGAAACTAATGCGACGGATGTCAATTACCAAAAACGACTCGACCACTAACTCAGTCCCGCGGGACTTATAACACAAGACCGAAGATGGATGCGAAGAATATTGGAAACCACTCTCGAACCATCACACGGATTCCGATCCAACTGCCCACGATATGGCAAGAACGGAATAGAAAGGAAAAAAACTATTCTATGCGCAGACGTGAAAGTTTTCTCGATTCTAGCCTATTTTTATTTAGAGAGGAATGATTCCCTCGTCAGAGAACCTAATTCCTCCCCACTAAAAAGAGCGATTGATAATCTCGATAACCGCGCACAAAAATGCAGAAGTGAGCGTATCCCAAAGCTCTCCTCTTCTCCGAGAATCTTCGATTTCCTCTTTCTGTTCTATTAATCCTATCCATCCACAGCTAAGGAGTAAGGTAGGCTAGCTGGCTGAATGAAATGCCGCTGCTGACTCTGACTCCGGTTCGGTACCTACTCCATATCTGAAGAGATACCACAGCCGTCAGCCTTATCGCTTTAGACCTTTCACTTCCTGACTCACCTGCTCAAACGAGAGTTTAAGTTCCGGAACTAGTGCCTGCCCACTGCTTTTGCTGAAAGCTTGGTCTAAAAGTCTCAATCTTTCTTAAGAAGCCAGAGCAAGTGCATGTAAAAGTTTGCCTAATACTCGAATTGAGTTCTCCTTCCACTTTGACTTCGACTATTGCTACTTCCTCGCCCGAGATCTCGAATTCTTTTAACAGACAGAGACTGCCCGCCCTTAATTAGCTTGTTGAGGAACGGGCTTGACTATATAAGGCAGCCCCTTTCCAGTATTGGAGGAAGCACATGGCATGGAAAGCATGGTAAGTAGGACAGCCAATCTTTAAGAAAGTTATCTAACCGGTTAGTCGACCTAAGCTAAGCACTCTTCTTCCTTAGATTTTCTTTCCCTGCGGATGAACTTGACTCGTTTCCGTTTTCATTCGTTAATGTGATACTTTTGAAAGACCTTTCAAAAGCCTCTTAGTTACCCGGGACTGGGAGTTGAGGATGCTGCTCATAAAACCTAACCCCTGAAAACCAATCGGCCAAGATTACGTTAAATTCAGGATCGAATACATCTTTGGCTTATGAGTTATGCGTTTTCTCTTCTTGGCACTTTATGTCTGCTAGTGCATAATCATGCCTATGGGAATAGTGGAGGTTGAGCAGTTTCCCTGATGAAGAAGAAAAAAAGTCTCCTTCTCTAAACAAGCTTGCCTGTGGGCGTCGAGTAAGAGCATCTGGGAATTGATCTTTTACGACAGCCCGGAGTTGGTCTCGTGGCTAGGTCTTTAACCGAACCGGTTCGGAATAGAAAGTCTCGGTCAATGAAGTGGAGTGGGCTGAAACATCGCCTGATGCTGAGGAATCAAGATATTTTCTTTCAAGAGAACCTGGATCCTTTGGTTCGGGAAAAGCTGCTTCACGCTCTTGCCTCGGTTGCTTCGCAAGCTTGCTTTGCTCTAAGTTGACCTCTTACCTTTTCAAGGTAAAAAAAAATCCTCGACCTATTCTTACTTTTGAAAGGATATTTAACCTTGTTTTACAAAAGATTTGTATTTGAGAAAGAAAATAAAGTCCAGTGCTTTCTTTCATTGTCTATCTCGCCTAAGGCTTCTGTTTTGGTCGACTCATAGGTTGAAACAGTAGGTGGTGCTGCGTCTTTATGATTCGGCTTTTTATGCCTCCGCTCAAGACTCACACTCCTTGGCGAACTGGAACTTAGTTGGAAAACTCAAAAGCTCTGGCTCGAGCTACGCTATGGCCCTTTAACTTAACGGCATTTGCTTGCCCAGTTGCTTCTGATTTGACTTCTTCTTTTGGCGATAGACCATATCCACACCCTTCTTGAAAGGGGAGGAATTCTTCTCCCACTTGTCACCCTTCCTTGTGCGCGGCATTGCGTGAGGGCGTTTGACCGCACCAGCTTTTCTTTCCCCACCCTCTGACCCGTGAATCTCCCCTTCAGATCTTACCACCGAACTGACCTTCCGCGCTCTTCGAAACCTTTTCCGATTCGACGGAATGGTAGTTTTCAATATCGTTTGAGTAGGTGAGAAGTATCAGGCTTTCACCCGATTTGTTATGGATTGGATGATGGAAAAACCAGCAAGTAGGGTCTTGCCGTCATTGAACATGCAACTAAAGGGCACCGCTATGTAAAGGCAGCTCCAGCCTATGAAAGGAAGGATGGTCCCAGACCTCTTTGACCTACCGTTCGCTTTGCTAAAGCAGTACTACCAGGATAAGGGCAGGTGGCATAACGCAGCCCTCACCGATGTGAGTGACTGTTCTTTCATGCAATGCATAACGGGCGGGCCTCCAACTCAATGAATGAAGGGAGGAGTATGAGGAAGGCCGGCTTTCTATATGAATCAAAAAAGAAAAAGAAATTTTCAAGCCTACCCTATTACCTTTACTTGGGACGGCTTAGCCCGTATTGCAAGTTCTTGGCAGGGTCTTAGGCTTGTCCTCCCCTTGCCTTAGCTCTGAAAAGTCTTTTAAATCCTTGATTGGAAATGAAAGTAAGCACTTGAAGCACACAGTTAAGAAAGAATGGACTTGCATTTTCCTTATCCGGTTAACATAGCTTACCGCTGTATTGCCTGCCTTTACTGACACAGGAGACTAAATAGACTTTAGTGCTCGGGGCTGAACAACAAGCAGCGGAGATGATCTGGGCATCTCAGAAAGTCCCATCACAGCCAATCCTTGTGGAGAAGACAGCTTTTAGCAAAAGTTACACGGTACGACCTCTCTTACTTTTTTGGATTGGTTGCGAAAAGGCATCCTTTTCTGGTCAAGGTATCCACGGGCCCTGTTCCGCTTCATCTAAGCTAATTTGAATCAGAAGCAGTGTAGGAGAGAGGACGCCATATTTAACTAACATTTTTTGTCTGGTGTAGGGATAACAGAGAAGGATGACGGCTTTCTATTGGGAACGTAGCGTAGAAAGGGTTCTCCGCAGTGAACCAAATGATGACGCCAATCATTCTCCTAACAGTCTAACGATTATCCAAGTTCGGTATTCTGGTTGTTCCTAGGTCATCTCGCAATTACTCCATTGAGAGTAAGATCTGTTCGATATGTAAGTGGTCTAGTCACTACCTGTAAGGCAAGCCCCACAGACACCTTACTACTTTATAAGCTTTCTCTCTTGTCTCGCCAATCTAGTAGTTCCGTATAAGAGAACTGTATTGCAAAATTCTGTTATTCAGAAAAGTTTAGCAGAGTTGGAAGATTGAAAAACTTTGCTTTTATTTTTCTTTTCTACTAGTACATATGATGATCCGAGAAAACAGACAACAGAATTGAATTCAAAAACTATATGCGAGATAGAAAAAACAGTAAAGATGAGGGAGTTTCAATTACATAAGAGTGGTTATTGATCAGGCCCAACCATGTTTTAAATCCCCATTTTCAGGCGGTAGAGGATTCCCTCATGTTTTCTGGACAGAGGAGCAACCCATAGATAGGTTTATCCAATAGCTTTAGAGGGCCCTCTTATAATAATAGTAGAGAATTTGGGCCATGCTATCTATTCTTCCTTCTTTTTTAGTCAAAAAATGAACCAGTGATCGACCTGAACAACAAAAAGAAAACAGAAAACCCAACCAAGTCCTAACTACATACCTACAAAAGGGCCATACGTATTCAGAATGTCAATAAAGTAACGACTGTCTGTGCCATGACTAATGAGATCTAAATAGATTTTGTTTAGTCCGAGAATTTGTTCTTGCAAAGACTCGTCTATAATAAAGACATTTTCTACTATGTGTTTGAAATAAAGTTCTTCAGGTAATTGTAGATTTCCATTTGTATCACTATAATCTTTCCAAAGCACCTCTAGTTTTGATTGGGTTTTTTGTTTCAATTTTATTTCGTTCCATAACCTGACCAGCTCTAACGGCACCAAAAATAGCTATCGAAAGAATGAGTGCGATCCCAAGTGTAGTGATGTTATCCGAAATAAATGTATCCATGTTTGTTTTTTTATTTTTCTTGTAGTTCTGCTTCTTGCTCTAAAAATGCAATAAAGACTTTTAGGAAATCGCCGGTGGTTTTTTCCACCAAGAAAGGCATGGGAGTCTTTGGACATTGCTTGAGATAAGTCAAGACTGACTATCTCTATATACGCAATATTTTGAAAGGCGAAGAGTTAGTACTTTTTCCTTCTCGTAGTTCTACTTGTTAATTAAAAAGAGCGATTGATAATCTCGATAACCGCGCACAAAAATGCAGAAGTGAGCGTATCCCAAAGCTCTCCTCTCTCCCCCTTTTTTAGCCAACCCCTTTTTTCAGGGTCAAAGCAAAAAATCTTCTGAATAGAAGGATAGGAGATCAGAAAGATAGGCGGACGACTTGACTATAAGTATAGGTCGAATGTTTTCGTGAGCAGTAAGCAGCAGATCTCCTCTTATTTTGGGAAAGCTGGTGGCATTCTTTCAAGGCAAGGGGCGGCCTGATTCGACATTGTTGTTTACTCTGATCTGGTCGAGGTGGTTTTCGTTTACCAGCGCGTAGGTGGTCTAAGTTCCTATGACCGAGTCTTTCTGGCCCCTGTGAACATCTTTTCTTAATGTATTAAAGAGGGCCTCTCTAACCGGTGAAAAGTGGTGGATGCCCACTAACGGCCATTCCTGGCTCGGCTCCGATAACGAAATTCCGGGAGGAGTCGGTAGTTGGGCACTGGATCCCTTCGGACCTGGAAAACGTGTGACGCTGGGTCGGGGTTTGGTGAACCAACTGGTCGCTCCTCTAGTTGAAGTATCGGGTCCCTTTTTCGTTGCCTAGGTTACACCTTCGGAATACCCCAAAAGGGAATTTATCTCTACTTCCCTCAATCTTCACTTTACGCCACGCCGACTCCCTTTTCGTCATAAGGCGTGGAATTAGACCAAGGGGATCCCCATAGGAACTAGTCCCTCTTCGCACGTATAAAATCGAGACACAGCCCCAAGGCTATGGGGAAAGATGTAGATTGATCGCCCGTCATATACAACTACATAGAGAGTCTCTACAAGTCTATCTATTCTTTGATTTCGTTCCCCCTGTAAGATCAATATCACAACCAATGGGGTCTGCAAGTTTCACATCTAAGTAATACCCGATCCGATAGTTTACGATATAGATAGGTACATATTTAACAACAACATTCGTTGAAAAGATATTAATAGATATCGGTAGTTGCCCGGTCGTACCCAAACAATAATATTCCAGAGGAAAATGCACCTAAGATCAAATATTTCGAGCCGGCTTCCGTGGAAAATTCAGACTTTCTTTTTGATGCTGCGATCACATAAAAACATAAACTTTGAGGCTCAATAGCTAAATACATGGCAATTGAATCATGAGCCGAGATCATAAAGAGCATACTGCGAGTAGAAAGTAGAATTAATACAATGAATTCAAAAGCATCAAACCTCTCTTGTTCGGAAGAATCGAAACACATCGAAATGGTACCAGCCGTACTTAATAATAGAAGGATTTGGCAGAAATATGTAAAATTGTCCCTCCTAAAAAGATTATTCCAGAATAAATGGGCAATAGTTAGGAGAGGTGCGCCAGCAGCGAGCAGAAGCAAGGTTATTAGATACCTCAGGAAAGCCCGGCCAGAACCACACGTGCAAGTTTCCCTGCATGTGGCTCGTCCGTGATAACTTCTTCGGATTTGCGTGAACTAACGGACCGATCACTAAGCGGGGATGCTCCCTTCAGTATGAGCGAACCTTTTCGGAACAGGTTAGGAATGGGCGCCACTATCCCAGCCAGGTTCTATTGATCATGTCCCCTTCCTAACAATTGTACCTTGTCTTGGGGCGTCTTTGGTTTTACGAGAGAAAGCCCGCCGAAGAAAAAAGTCTTTATCTTCCCGTCCCGGATCATATTCCGGAGCGTCCACAGAAAAGCAAATTGCAATGCATCTTGCTTAGCAGGCGTAGCTTGGAGTGGGAGTGTAGCGTGGGTAAGGTAAGGAAAGTGGCCGCCAGAGAGGAAGCCAAACCAACCGGCCTATTAAGCGCAGCTAAGCGAATATGCGCCGGAGAAAGCCAGGTGCCGGAGGTAAGCTTTATTCGGCCCGGAGCATTGATTCCCCATAACGAATAGACTAGCTCTATTTCTAAATTGCCTATCCTGTGCTCGATAAGGTCCCCCAGTTCCTCGGCCTCGAGGTGCATTTAGTTGTCTTACATGAGACTCGGGATCTTCCTCACTCCATGGCACCTTTCGCTCATCTATTCCGCCCGCTTTCAATAATAAATGTAAAGCCCGACGCGGCGCCCTTTTTCATTATCATCTACCGCCCTTTCTTTCCTCCCGGCTATTCATGCATAAAGATCGTCGTATGTATGCTCGACTTCGGTTGCCGATGCTATAATAGGTAGGAGTACATTATGGCAGAATCAGTCACCCGGGCAAACCAACCCTCCTCCAAGAAGAATTGTGCTATGCCCCCCGATCCCTATAGAGCGAAAGAGCTGCCTGGTGATCCCTAGGTTGCAGCACGCCCGGTCGTTAACTCTTCGCGCCGCTGCCGCCGTTTCTAGGACCGACCGACGCAATATATATGGTGGGTACCTACGTAGTGTAGTGTCGATCGCACATTCAACATAGCGTTCGGACTCATGTGCCTTCCAGAACCAGGGGTCTTCGAGCCTGCTGCGTACGATTAGCCAGCCTTGCGGCGGCAAAAGGATCAGACGTCCCCCATGCTACGGTTCCCTGCGGTCCAACCCCGGAACGCATTAGGTTAGGGGGCTGGGCGATAATCCTCTGCATCCCAAAGCGCGCTGCCCTCCTAGGCGCGCAACACTAAGTAATCCAAGCCAACCCACATTACTGACTAACGGCGGATAATCATATTTCTTAGAGGTACTAAATACAACTCCATGAATGAGCAAAATGGAGGTTGCATTAATGATAAAGATCTCTGGGGAAACCGCTAAAAAAAGATTGAACATGTGGGAGGATCCGAACGAATTCTGCTTTCATTTCCCCCGTATGGAGCACTGAGTTACTTACGTTAAGGTCTTCAGCAGGCAGGCTGCACTCCAGGCTAGGCTAGGGGGGGATCACTAGACCAGCAGCCAGACTAAGAATTCATGTGTAATGATGGCGATTCCACACCAGGCTCAATAAAAAAAGAAATGTCGAAAAAAAAAGGGGGGGGGGTCCTAAACAAAAATGGAGTCCATAATCCCGCGTATAAGGAGAGGAACGAAGTCGAGACGTAGTCTCCCTATCCCACCTAGAATTCCAAACTTTTCAGTCGAGTATACCCATTACCAAAAAATGGACGTCACTTTGGGACACACGCAGATAGCCGCCCCGCGTGGCTAAAAGTAAGCCAAAAGAGCTCAAACTTTTTTTTATAGTTCCACTGAGAGACTCGAGTCTTATAAAAGACGCCACTCTACGGGTCGAGTCCTTGCGAGTTCATCCCAAACAAAGCGAACCCCTTCCGGGTCTTGGTCGAGAAGATGCAGATAAGACAAACGCCAATAGCCGGATGTCAGCTTCTACGGCATAAGCTTTAAAGAAAAGAGCTATCAACGCAATAAAAAATTTCATAAGAAAAAAATAAATTTTTAATCTCAATCGAAAAGGTATAGGTTAAATTTTTAACAGTCATTGAAATCTTTTTCTTCAAATTCTAGGTACTTCACTTTATCGATCAGGTTGAGAACGTGTGGAGGGAAGAACCTGCACGGCCGGGGATTTGCTGCATTCCGCCATAACTTCGAGAATGAATGAATTCGTTTTGTCGAAAGCTGCGCCCGCACACTCGATGCTTTTCTCCTGGAGATGAAGGCCCGTACTCCCTGTGCCGAGGAGAAGAGGAGTCCCTGGAGCGTAACGTAAGGATCTAATTGATTGCTCTTTTTTTCGATTGAGCTTTGATACATTTAGTGTATCTCTCAATTGGTGCGCTGCAACTGAGTCACTGCTCTTCAGGGCGCTTAGGTGGACAATTCCTAAACCCAGTTTCTGGGAAGACAACTATAGGAAAAAGACTAAGTCCCCCCCCTCTTCTAGCCTTCCTTTTCGAAGATTAGAGCAGAAAAAACTTCGTCACGGTGGAGAAGGGTTTCCCCTGGAATCCAAACAAACGATTTATCGTTTTTGTTCTATTATTTAAGATATTTCTAGTTAAGAGACTTTATCGAGAGATAAATTGACTCCGAAACATAAAGTAACAAGACCAGAACCCCGTGTAGACTATGAACCAACAAAAAGAAGAATGCCTTTGAGCTCTTGTTCAGGTTCTTCCTTGATGACCGGAAGGGGAAACAGAAGTATCAAATGCCCCTTGCCCCTGGGAGACTTCATCAAGAATCTGCCTCTCTTCCATTTTATGAAAAAAGTATCTTCTGTAGTCGATTCCGCCCTTTGTGAATTTCGTATTTTAGTATGTTGGTCCTGTAGATCGAGGTTCAGGGGTTCCGGTTGTTTAACCATTCCCAATTCTTGTTTCCTTTAGTGTACGCGAAACGTCGATAGTCTTATTACTAAGTGTGGTCAGTCTGATGTGTTGCATTCATTCCTGTCTCAGGTCATGCTGATTCGCATCATTATGCTCGATAAAAGGAATGAGGTAAGCATTCCGGTCTTAAGCCAATCAGCATGTCATGAGAAGTAAGGGTTCTAAACACAGTAGGGGAGAGCTAGAAAGCATACTTCTGACTTCGAGCTGAAGGCATTGGGCTGAAGATGATCAACTCTATTGTGGGGATCTGTAGCGGCTTACGAACAAACCGTCGGCCGGGAAGGAATTTTTTCTATTTATTTTTCCCCAAAAAGCTTTATTACTTTATACAAGGCAGATGGGCCTAATTCACCTATGTAAAGGGTTGGGGTCAGATCTCATGCCTGGCTTGCTTTAACCTACCTCTCCCACACCATGAATCTACGACCTCGATAGGCATTTTGACGACTCACTGAACTTACTAGAGCTGAGTTCTCTCTTCACTTAAGAAGATTGAGATCTCCGACAATGTATATCCTTTTTGCACTTTCTGCCTTTACTTTTACTCAATGATTCAATTTCATTTTTATCTTAGGGTAAAAGAGCGATGACAGCTGTCTCAGTCTTCCTAAGAAAGTGAGTTAGCCTAGGGCACGCCAACCGACTTAGATGCTTCGATCTTTCTCTCTTGTCCGATCTTTTTTCTTCCTTGCTGCTGACGTCTCGACTTTCATAGACCAGACGTCGATAAGGCTAGCAGGAATTCGATCAATCGCTATCAATGCCAGAACCCTGGGGATTACGAAATAACGAAAAAGTATAAAGACTTCCCAATCCTCCGCATCCCAAAGCTGGATGCCACGCGAAAGACTAATTATAGTAAGAAGAAGCGAAAAAGAAGTCATTGAGAGACCATTGGCGTTTGTTTAAACTCACACCGTTAGGTTATACAATATGCTCGACTGAAACTATCCCACCTAGGAGCGGAGGCCCTTTCTGTCCTTGACGGCTTACGCCTTCTAATCTAATCCTATCAGTTCAGTCATCGAATAAGCCTAAAAGGGCTTTCAGAAAGCAAGCATAGGTCAACCGAACCCCCGGGAATTTACCTTTCAAAGGATAAGAGTAAAGCCGCTAAGCCCTCATCCTACAAAGATCTATACCGCGCAAACCATTTGAACAAGGTAAACCGAAGCCAAAGTAAACCTCTCTGCAGAAAGCATAGCACCTACCCTTGCGTCAGGAGCTGGCTTAAGCCCGGTAAATAGAATTCCCTGTCGAAAATGAAGAAAAGAAGAGCTAGCCACAAAGGCTTAACCACCAAGAGATGCGGATGAATTAGCTCTCTAGCCTAGCACCCCCTCATCTGCACCTGAGAAAAGGCATCTTAGAACGAAAGCCTTAAGGCCCTTTTTTCGGGCAATGATTCTTGGCTGGACCCCACTCTATTAAATAAATAAGATTAAGCTTTTCCCACCCCTGTTGTATTCCTTTGGTTTTGGGCTTGGGATCAAATCAACAGCATTTGCGTAAGACTTGGTTCTTTGCTCTACGGGCTCTGAGGATCCACGGTGGCTTCCTGTCTTTGGATAGGTTCTGCTACGTCCTTTAGCAAGTAAGCTAATAAACAGGCCGTTAATAAAGCGGGGCTTCTTTCTTTGACTCTCTCTATACGCCAACAAGGAAATCAATCGCAGCTTGCGTCATCCTTGGCGAAGGTCACTCACGGTATGCTGGAACTATACCACAATCACAGGAATGGACCGGGATAAATGCTCCTAAGGCCTCGCTGGCAACTCTTTCTTTGGATATAGATATTCAAAGTCTACGTACGAAATATTGAACACAAGGTCGGGCCTTCGCCCAAAGCACTTTCCTAATGAATAATGAATAACTAACTGAAGCGGAGCGATTGACCATGTCATTGAGCTATTCCACTGGCTGCTCTTCTTAGCAAACTGACCGGGGAAGGGCTGGAGGGTGGGTTTAGCATAGTCTACTGAGATCTTCACTTCAATACCCAAAGTGGCCCTATACATTTAATGATAACCGAACCCAAGCAAGGAGCTTCAATCTTGTCTATTTCCTTGAATGGTCGGGTTGGAAAGTCTTTATTTTATGTATCGCCAAATCTCCACGACGAAATCCTTTGTTGGAAGGCTTGCTGATTCATGATTTACACCTCTCTCCGCCGCTTCTTAACAGTTGACTGCGAGATTAGCACTTTCTTCGTTACTAACAGATATATCTTTTCCGCGCGAGCTAGTTCAACAGTTCATTCTTGTAAGCCCCTTTGTCAGCCACACTAAGACTTCGGGTCATCATGCACTGACACAATCATTATCTGAGGGCCTATGATCATCCAAAAGCAGTACCAGGCATACTCCTATCAAAAGATTAAGCCGGATTCTACTTCTTGTGTACAAGCAGAGCATCAACAATCCTTTTCGTTACCAATTACAAATGGTATAAACTAATCGAGATGCTTCTACACGTCCATTCTTGACGGATAGTAATACCCGTCTTTTGCCTGACCCGGCCTGAACATCTTTTCAATCGGTCTAGTCCACGCGTGGACAGAGGAACGAAGTAGCTGACGCCCTTGCTTTCGTTTCGCGCTAGCTGCTTTCCCTTATGTTACGCTAATTGTGCTTCGTCACCTCTTTTTTATTTATGATGTAGTAGAGTAATAACACACGCGCTCGCACTTCGAGCAATTACGCGCTTCCCCGACCTCTTCGACGATACATCTCTTTTGGTTGGTTTGTGCTACAGAGAGGTACTCCGATCGACCAGGTTCTTATTTTGTAAATCGTGTAAATAAGGTCTGAAGAATCTCCTGTTGCGTGATATCTGATATCACATGGAGGAAGACAGCTGCCCACCTGCGCTGGTCTGCGTCTGACTACTGTTCCCTAACTGATATTCCATTCTCTGGACTTCTAACCTCTATTATGGATCTCCCTCTCCTTTCAGTCGAGTATATTCTAAACCTTCGGTCTCACATATTTTAGAACCTCTCCTTATTTGGTTAATAAATTATTTCCTTGCCAATTGCCTTCAGTTTCGGATCACTCATTTACCTAGCATCGTCTATAAGTTCTAGGCCGGACCACTTTCCTCTTTTGATGGAACCATATATTACGACTAAGTTGCCATCTCCCTTCGTTGATAGCTGTGGTTAGATCATGACTTCTTTTTTTTGTGGGTGAAAAATGGTCTTATCTTTTTTTTAGATCTCCTATGACTAAGCTTCAAGTGAAACAGAAAAATCTTTGACTAGGCCTAAATGAAAGATAAATAAAGCAGTCTAATTGTCTTTTGGATATCTTTCTCTTCAAATGAGGGCGGCCACAGAGGATGTTCAGGCCAGAGGCTAATCTTCAAGATAATTGGAATGACGATACTCTCGGCCAACTTAAGTCTTCTAAAAATAAAGGGAATGCGGAGGTTTAGAATATGTGAGACCGAAGGGCGAAGGGAAAATTCTTTAGGAAAAAGCTCGGCTTAAGTTAATACAGATGGAGATCGTAAGACAGCCTTTTTCCATGCAACTTTGAAGGCTTTCCCCCAATCTGCAGTATATATGAAGGACCGTGTCGAAAGTTAGTTAGATGCACATTTTGAAATGGGACGCCTGTGACGGGAAAGGAATGAGCTTTAGATTATTTACTCCCTCTCGCCTGACACAGTTTGACACGCGGTGATAGCCGATTGGCCCTTTATCTATATAGTGGTATAAATAATAGAAGGAGAATAGGCAGGCGGGAAAAGCAAGCGTCTGATCAGATCAATCAAGAGATAGGGCTTCGGTCTCACCTAGCTCGCCTAAGCAAGGACTAGGCTGTCGAGTGAGGATTGGCTGAGGGGCCCTTGGGCCTAAGGGAATAGATTGTAGCTGGGTACAAATAAGCCAGTAAAAAAAAGACAGGTAGAAGGCAGTTAAAGAGGAGTAGGCAGAGGACGACGAAGCCGGTGGGGTACGTAAACGAGGACAGATCACATGCTTTTGTACAGGTCAGCTTTGAGCTGTCGACTAAGGATTGCTCCAGCTCTTAATAAAGGGGCTTTGGAACCCAGCCTTATTAGACTATCACGGGGAGTACTCTCTGATGCACTATTATTGGCGCCTATTCCTTAGGGAGTGACCGGAATTAAGCCGCGTAGCCCGCGTGGGACTATTCGCTCTTTGGGGTCGGCCTTTCGTACTAAAATCCGTAGGGGGAAAGGACAATTATTCAGAGCACTAAAATATAGCAGGTTCAATATTAATTCAAAGCCAGGGCTAAAATGATTTAATTCAGGCTATAATCTTACTTAGAAAGAAATAATCAAGGCTTAAAGAATGGCCTCCTTCGCCTATAAATTAGAAAATGCAGTCGTAGCAAAGGGGGACATTGAAGTAAGCAAGAAAAAGCTTTGACTAGCTATGGATCCTGCTCTAAGACTCTCGCTTATTCCACAAGAAATATCTCAAGCGGAAGAGGAAAAGCTCGAATGTGAGCAATTGCTTGGTCTGTTCTGGGAGCATCCGCCTGCTATCAATCCGGAGGCCATAGCACAAGTTATGCAACAGATTCGGGACCAGATTCGCGGTCTCGAAGACCGGAAGAGGGCGCTCCTCGAAGAACAGCGTCAGCTCATTCTTCAGGGAGCAAGTGGTCACCTGGGAGAATAGAAGAGTCCACTCTTTCGTCAAGATTAAAATAAGTAGTCTGTCGACGCAAAGTAATCTGTTTTGGCTTTCTTTGTACTTCTTTGGTGGAGATTTCTAAGTCTCTTTGTTGTCGTGGAGGTGGTCTGACCCTTATCTTATGTGTTTTTAAATTAAAGAATTTCTGTCAGTCTTTAATCTAAGCCATGGTCTGAAGTCTAGCCCGAATAATGCTGTCATGTGTCTCTCACTTTCTTTTTTAATTTCTGATGTCGAGTCGGCCCTTGAGGCCAAAGAGTCTGTAATCAAGTTGTGGTTTGCAATGAAATAAAAGATAGATTTGCTACATATAAGCGGGAGGATTTATTTAAGAATAATGATCCCACTCAAACAAATAGCGGACCTTTCTATACGAAATTCAAGCTCAAAGAGTAACCGGGAACAAGAATCTTCACTCTTTCGACTCACTTAGAATTATATAGATAATGATCTTTCATCGAGCACTTCTTATTTCTTTCCTTACTTTCGTCCCTCAGTTTGGTTGCCAGTTCTTAGTTTAAGCAATAGGTCAGGCCGTCACCCGCGTCACAGGAGCTATGGACGCCCTTTGATCCCTTATGGCCGAGATCAATATGCCTGCCATCTACTAAGAAATTCTTTCTTTCCCTACCGAAGCCTAGTCAAAATAAGACCAATGAGTAGCTACAGCCTACTGTAAAAGCTACCCGCGACTTATTGCTGTTATGTCTCTTATTAGCCTATTGATGATTGGTAGTCGGACTCCCTCTCGAAAGATGAGTTGCTCGCTTTCTAGCTCAGTCGGAGATGATATTACATGTCTTTATGGATGGAAGGATAGAGAGGAGCCCTGATAAGGGCATAGTCCAGAGTGGCAGGCGTGAACGACTCTTTGTGCGATTTCTTGATAAAAGCTCTTCTTGCATACCTGCTTTCGGATGTGATTGATTTGGTTACATTTTCTCCTGACCGTCACGGAAGATCTAAGCCCCGGGAACAGAAGTAGAAAAACATCAATAGATTTACAGTCTGTAGCTTTCTCGCTCTCTCCCAACGAGGAAGTTCAAGTAATCGTAGCAGTCTTCCTTTTCCCTAAAACAGGTCAACCGGATCGACCGGCAGGTATCACAGCTGGTCTAAAAGGCAGGACAGGTAGGCTTTACTTTATAGATTCTTTGGACCTAAGGTGATTCCTCTAGACTTATTCCAGTTCTGCGCCTCTGAGTTTGGTAGGGAATTGAGTCCTGTTATGAGAGTTCACCAAGAAATAGATAAGTCTGCGCATGGGAGGATATCCCCTCTAAGAAATAGTAGAAAGGGCCTAGGGCTATAAGGAAGGAGTCTTTAATTCGTTCATCGTAGTTTTCAGCTAGCTTTAGCGCGGTTCCCATGGTTAGTGGATTTATTGCTTAGGGCTCTTTGCCATATCCTTTCCTTCCGCTTCTGGCTTTCTACTTAACTTAATAGATTGATTTGCCCATCTCCCCTAATTTCACCTTGGTATGCCAATGTTCAGTCAATCGGAGCTGCTTTTCCTTTTCTCAGTGAGTCTTCGTCCTCTTAGCTCTTAGCTTTCGCTGCGATCCCTTGTATAGGTCTTGGCAAAGCCTTTGCCGCTGATCGGAATCTTTTAAATCTTTAGCGGATTCTTCCTCAACGTAGGCAGCAAAAGAAGTTTTAGTGGATTAGCCTCTAAAACTTTTTCCATCTTTTTTCTCCATTAGCTCCATGCTGTCTGGTGGTCTCATTCTGTCTCTCTGAATAGGTTAAGCCAATAGGATAGCACAAGCTCATCTTTCCTAAAGACGGCTTTGAAGTGGCAGACTGAAGAGATGACGCTTTTTCGTACGGTTATTGCTTTCTTTTTAGGTGGGAATGAATCATAGAATGAAAGAAATTTCCAATCCTCAATGGAAGAAGGGGCGGAGAGAGCTGCCGAATGCTTATTAAATAAGGCTCTGTTTAGACGGGCCTCAATGCCTCCTTCCTTTTCCTCTTACCTTACTGAAATTGATTCCTCCTTTTGTAATTGCTCTTTCTGGGCAGGGGAACTTCAAGGCAAGCAGCTTCACTCAAAGATCAACGCAAATAACGAAAGGAGGACAACGATGAGAATTCAACGACCAAGGGAGGGTATAAGGCACGTATTAAGAAGTCAGTCATTCAAGCTAGACGAAGCCACTGCTTGATCCGAGATCTGTAAATGGGAGAACTATAGAATCGCAGGAAAGCGACACAATGTTCGGAATAGACCCGGATCATCTTTCTTAGCTGGAAGAGATGAACATCTTAGGAAAGGAAATAGCACTTCTACCATCAACCTAAGTGATCTTTGGCCAACTATGGATTCGTCCAAGCCGGTCTTTTTTGACTCAAGTAGATTTCTGGGCGGAACTCCGATTGAAAGATCAACAATTGGATCCATTAAGGCTAAACCATTGGCACGCAGATGCATAAATCAGTCTTTGATGTCAAGATGACCATCCCGGGAAAGAGAGAGAGCTATTGAGAACGCTAGGCCAGCTTTCCTTATCAGTCTATTTTACTACTTCTGCTGAGCCATAACAAGACTTTGGGGACCGACGTGGGTGATTATACATTAAGTAAGTTTCGAGTGCAAAAAAGGCCCTTTTCTTCTTTGCTTTCTCTAGTTGCGGTATTGCAGCTGGCAGCTTTGTTCAAAGGATGAAGCCTTTAGTGGGGCTAAGCTGTGGAAGAAGAGAGTTAATCAGTCTCCTTTTTGGTGCTCTTGCAAAAGAAAGATAGGGTCTTTTGGGACAAGAAAGACGCTTAATAGTAAAGTAGGGCAAGGAAAAGGACTGAGAGAAAGTGAGCTCCTTCTCTTTTCAACCCGCGCACCCGCGGGGGCTTGGCTAAGTACTCAAGAAGAGATTAGCCCTTCTGTGTCGAAGATCGATCTCCCCCATCATATGCCATACGAAAATCTTACTATATATATAATTATTCATTGATCAAGTCAAGTTAAGATGAGAGTGAGGAAGAAAGTCAGACCCTTGGCCAGGAGTTTTAATCTGCTCACAACCAATCCCGGGAGGAGGCGGGCTATTGCCTCTGACTGTGAATTGAGGTTCTTTCTCTCCTTATATATGCGAGCAACTTCACGAGCAGATTGCGAGAGTGTAATGGCTGGGATGGATGATTTTTGCTTACAGCCGCATTCGCTGCATATAATATACGAAATATAGAAGAAATTCTAAGGTGTGGACCCTTGTCTCGACTTGCTTGATTAGTGATAGGTATGACCTAAAAGGGAGCTAAAATTTCCGGGGAAGGGGAAATGCCTTCTTTACCCTCTTCTTTCATTCCATTATTCATCATAGCCTATTCCCTTGATTAAGGCCTTTGAGGCAACTTCCTTCCTTGACTGTCTTTATGTGATTTGAGCAAGCCGGTAACGGAGAGAAAGGTGATAGGTAGATCCATGACGATCTCTCGACCTAAACGGTAGCTTTCCAGACGAAAGTAGTCTCGAATGGGTAACCACATTCATAGTGGGTACCGAGAATCCATCTTTTTTACTTCTTTCCGAGACTACCGATTGAAGCATCTCTAGTCGATCGACGAGCTGCCCACCTTTCATAGCGAAAGGCTAGCCTTCACGATTGAGAATCTTTCCCCATTCCTATTATCCTGGCGATCTCCACATCCTTTCATCGGGCTTAGCTTTGACACGTGCCCCCTTGGTTTTAGGAATTTCGGTAGGTGACATCCACACATGGTTCAGCCCCTGTGTCCGCTTTCGCGAGTTCCGCTAGCTTACATCACACTAGCCCTCGTCACTCTCTAAGAAGTGGTCTGATCCACCCTCCCTAAATACTTAACTCAATGATCTTCTACAAGCCCATTCTTTGGCCGGAAGATGGAAAGGAAGCAATGGGGATTGGCTTAAGTATTAAGGACAGTCCAGCCAGTGCTGGTCTCCGCTAGCTGTCTCCGGTAGGAATCCAACCGCAAAGGCTGTCATGAAGCCCTTCACATCTTGTATTCTGTGCGCCTTTGCCTTTATTTATTATCTTAGAAGTGTCATCAAAAAGGTGGTTTAGAGTCTTCCCGGGCTAGCTCGGTTATCAAAGTCTTCAAGTGCCTTGTATTGAAGCGACTTTGTCCTCTCTTAGCTCGCCTTTCAATCTGAAGTCAAGCAACGAATATGTATTAAGAAGAAGCTCTGGTGCCCGTGATCGGGAAAGCTTCACGATCCTAATCCAGAATGCTGAAAGAGAGGGTTCTGAACAATAAGTAGGAGCTGCATAAGCAGACGTTGAAAGAGGGTCTGCCAACCCAACGAGTGTAGTTTACGGAACGAGGGAAGAGAGCCATTCGACTAAGGCCTGAGGCATTCCTTTATAAAGCAGTTGGCATCGATTAACCAAAGTGAGCGCTAATGCCATTCTTTTTCATCGATACCAGTTTGGTATGTCTTCGTACAAGATCGAAAAGAGTGCATTTACTTTTGAAAGCAAGAAGAAAGGTTGGCTTCAGGGCCATGGGGTCTGTGATTGATTCATGGATCGGAATTGGGTCTGAAGTTTCAAAGGGGAGCTATCCCATTGTAAAGAAAAGGATTCTAACCTGGGCATGCAAGCTGTATTCGAGGAAGCGTAAGCTGTGAGACAAAGTAGAATAAACGGACCTAAGCCAACCTTGACAGATAAGGTCAACACGTAGCCATCCATAGCGTAGGGAGACCAAAGAAGGGACATCCTGACGCAATGCCTAACTGTCGATTAGGGCTTTTCCGTCGGTCGCTTATAGCAAGAGAAACTGAACCCGCGGCCGTAGACAGCTACACAAGAGAGGAGCCCTTGGCTTTTTTACTTGGAAGATAAGTTGGAGAAGGTCAGATGCCGAGAGCATGGAAAGCTGGTACAAGCCCAATGGGGAATAGGTGGAGATCCACATATCAGTGCCCGCCTGACGGCATGCGAAGGAAGTGGAGTGCGAGACTGTTGCGCGCCGTCAGGCTTTTCCGCGATATGGGGGTACTTCCGCCCTCGAAGAAAGACTTTAAGTGAGTGAATCGCCGACAGGCCTACAAGCGAAGAAGAAGTGGCTTCCGCTACATATAAAGTAGAACGCAGATCGGAGATCACAAACTTGGATCCATTCCGCCAGACACCGAAAGGTTACCAGCTGATCCAGCAAGCAATCAAAGGTAATAGCGTCCGTCTTTTAGGAAATAACATATGTAAGTCAAGCACTATCTTCATTCTATCTCTTAGTCTAGTTGGTTTCAACCCAAGGATTCGTTCGCTATAAGTAAATAGGGGCTATCCCCAGGGGATTTTTAGGAATATCTCCGTTGTTGATGTAGTTGCTATTCTCTCTTTTTTTATGGCTCATTGCCCAGATGTGCTACTAAGCGAAGGAAAGTAGGAATTCCGCCCATGACTGGGCTCCTTCTCTTCCAAGCGCATGTACCAAGAAAAGTAGAGAATTTACCTCCTCTATTATGGATCGGTCGAGCTACTTCGTAGGTTTAAATTCGACCGAAAGGAGAGGTTTAGAATATACTCGACCAATAGGGTTCAGAAAGAGCTCGACCAATAGGGAGAGGAGAGAGCTCGACCAATAGGGTTCAGAAAGAGCTCGACCAATAGGGAGAGGAGAGAGCTCGACCAATAGGGTTCAGAAAGAGCTCGACCAATAGGGAGAGGAGGGACACATTCGTTTGAGTTGCTTTCTCTCCTTGGTAAAGGTTTCACTTCGAAGCAGAAGGATCATGCTACGTCGGGTATCCCCTTCTTTATGAGCTACTGAGCGAAAGTCAATACTCACACAACTGAAAGAGTGGGTTACGAGAAAGACTCAATAGCTGAATTAATTGATGCGAACTACTAAGGACTTTTCTGAGTGCATGGAAGGAAAGAAAGACTAAGTAAATACGATGCTAAAGGAATAGTCAATAGGATTCTCAAAGTGAATAATCGGATTGAGAGGGCAGGAGAGCAAAGATTCTATTCGAGTAGAGAAAAAAGGGATTTGAGTCCTTGCTGCCACTATCGGAAAGGTTGGAAGACTGGTTACAGTTTCATACTGAAGCCTACCTTCTTTATCTATCAGATGAAAAGCTACGAATCATAAGGACCAAAGGCACCATAGGAGACAGGAGACCTGCAAACACTTATTTACTACTACGGGAAGAGAGACTTTAAGACCAGCTCCGCTTTCCCCCAGCCATCTAAGGATTCAAGCCAAGAACTGCGCACTTAGCCTTGCCTAATAATAGAGCTAAAAAGCGGAAAGAGTCTCCTTTTAGCCATATAAAATATGGACAATATTCCCATAGACAGTAAATAAGCCTGCTCCAAGCAGATGATGACGCGAATCTATCTCACCCAATTTTCATATATGATTGAATTCTCTATCTTGAAGAGCCAAAGCAAGTCCGGTCGGTGCGGGTAAGCCTCTCGCCTTCGCTTTCTCAGAGAATGGCCCGGGCCACACATAATGATTGCACTAAAATATGAGCCTAGGCCTAAGAAGTCTGATAAGCACAGATAGCAAGCATCTTTCAGAGAAAAAAAGCAATCCCTCCTTTTTCTGCTGCTCCCATTTCGCTCGTCTATCTTTTAGTACTTCGTCGATATGCCTCGGGAAGAGCTAGCAAAGTATAGATTAGAACTACTTTATATGTTCTCAAAGAAAGGCAATTCCGACGCCCAGAGGGAATGTATGCGAGCCTATCTTTCTTTCAATTCCCCTTAGACTCCGAGGAAAGCGTTTTTGGAAAATGCTGCGGATCCTTCTCTTCTTTTTTCCAGGGATAGAAAAAAGCGAACTCACGATCTGGAGAAATGGCCCCTAAGAGGCTAAACCATGGATCTATCTGCGAAAAAATCTTCTAGCTTGACGAAACTTTCCGATCTCTTTGCTTTGGAAGAAGAGTGAAATAGCGTCAATCCCCTCGCTACTAAGATTCTGGCCTGCAGTAGGACTTTCCTGAAACGTCTTTGATCACTGCCTTGCCCCTTTATTTGCATTTGAAATAGTGCTTCCTGGGTCTCACTGGCCACAAACTCGCGGGAATTACTTAAGGAGATTTAATGCCTAGCACTCACACTATAAGGGGTACTCCATCTACGAAACCTTAGGACTGACGCTCTTCCCACGAAAACTATCATTACTATTATAGGAAAAGCCAATAGCGAGGAAGCGTAAGCTGCGAGAAATTAACAGGGGACTTTGCTACTCTTACTTAAATACGGAGACAGGGACTGACGCCTTGACCTTTCTTTCAATCGAAGGAGGGCTGTTGAAAAAGAGAAAGAAAAAGGGTTGACAGAGCGGACTACCAGGATGAGAAAGAGTATGTGAAGGCGGTAAGACATTATTATTTGAAAGTTCCCTTCTGGCATTCTATCTAAATCTCTTTGAGAATCTATGAATGGAAATAATGTCTTAGAAATTCGTGTGATTAAGAATGGCGATCTTCCACAAAAAACAGAATATCCACTTAAATGTGGGTATAACTCCTCGCCACTCTAGTTGTCCTTCTTGCTGCTTACTATCTCACATAAGACGGAAAGAAGATATTATTATACGAAGACTGGAGGCTAGCTCTCTCTTATATCAGTCTGAAGCTACTGATTATGGCTATATTGACTAGCCGAGCCGGCCTTCTCCGCCCATCAACTCCTCCTGCTCTCTCTAATCAACTAGGTTCGGTAAGAACTATGCTCAGGTAGCAGTGCGCTAGAAAGAAATGATCGAATCAATTGATTTGGTTTATAAGACGAGCTGTGGGATAGGTACCCGGGCCTATTAAGGGATGCAATAGTAGAGAAATTGGCTAAAGCTGAGTGCTGGTAGGAGAAATGGGACGGCAGTGAAAAATCTCACAAAGAAAGAAGGGTACTAAACTGCTCTTTGTCAGTAAGGAAGTTGGCCTCTGAGAGCCTGCCTAACATAGGTATGGAAATAGGGATCTTTGCTCTTGGGAGAATAGGAAAGCTAGCACTCTCAAATCGCAGATCAGTGAGCACGGAGAAAAAAAAAGAGAGAGAGTCATAGCGGGGAAAGCAAGCGCTATCAGGAGCCTGAAAGCCATTCTGAAGTTGGGCTGAGGAAGATCTCCTCCACCTACTTTTGATGGGTAAATGGTTGAATCTTTCCTTAATCGGGCTGGTAGTCAAGTCGCTGACTTTGAAGGAGTTCATTTACTTTCACAATGGAAGGCTTCTAATTGGCCAAGGTCAGGGTGACCTTAGTAGCGGAGTAAGACTCGGAAGTGCTATCACTACCAGTTGTGGATGTGCTGATAGATCGAAGAGACCTCACCAAGTCTATAATAAGGTTGGTTGACCGCCCTATGCCGAATTGACGTGGGAACCTTACCAGATATTGAGAAAGTCCGAGGACGATGATTCACTTTCTCCTTCATTAGGTAAGGAAGCGATATTTTCTAACTTTCAAGATCTTCAAATAGCCTTTCAAGGAAGATGGGCTGCACCCCTTATATCAGTAAGAGAATACCCGAAGAACTGGGAGAGAGCCAAGTGAGAGGCAGCTAAGTAGCTCGGGAATGGCTAAAAGTAAAAACGAATGTAGAAAGGGAGAATGAATCTACCGTTGAAAGTGAGTAAAAGGAAGGCCGGAGAAGAAAAAATGAAAATTCTTTCATTTGGAGTTTCGAGTGAGAGATTAAGCTGTGATGGCCCTATCTCACCTTAGTTCCTAAGATTTGAAGTCAGACATGGTCTTGCGTCTCCTACTTTCGTTCAAAAGGACAAGTTGAGTACTGTAAAGCTCAGTTTGGACACATTTCTTTCTCCCTTACGTCTCAACTCTTTCATAAGAAGGTAAAGCTGTCCAAGAGTACCTTTATAGAGTTCAGCTTTCTACAAAATTAGTGATCGAATCGACAAGGCAAGAATCCCTTGCAAGCTCTGGATTACATATGATTCTATTTTCTTTGATCAAATTGAGTGACAATTGGTAGCGGATCGGCTCATCTATCTGCTTTAGGCTTATAGTAGGCTAGTTCCACCCACGAGGGAGACTGTCTTAGCCTGCTTACCAACTGTCCGCAGTGGGCCATCAAATTAAAGAAAGAACCTCTCTTGCGGAAATAGATGCAAAGACCGGAAGAAGGGAAGTAGCTTATCAAAAAGCCAATGCCCGCTTCAACCGCTGCTTGCCCTTAGTGGGCAGACCATCAAAGAAAAGCTAGCATAGCGAAGAAGGTAGACCTAGCAGCCTTACTTCTGAGAGGTCTACGCGCCATAAATGGATCTTTTGCTTTCTATCAATTGATTGGGATGTGTATGAAAAAGTAAAAAATTGTCACAAGTGGAGTCAGATAGAGATAGGCAGGGATGTGCTCTGGCAAAGAGAGGAAAGGCGAGTTAGAAGGGTGCAGCTGCCCGAGCTAATGAAAGGCAAGGGTAAAGGAATTGGCCTTGAGATAGAAATGAGGGGAATTCTCCGTAAGCACATAGCTCATAGAGGAATGGCTTGGGAATGGTAGATCTAGTCTAGTTAAGCTAATTGAAGAATCACCCACGAAAGGCACGAAGTAGCTCGAACAAAGTGAGAGGAACAAAGAGAGATTTCTCAGTGCAGTCCGCCGAATTAATTAAATTCTGTGAGGAAGATGGCTAAGCTAGAGAACGAATGGATTCAGCCCGACCCTCACCAGCCACTACTGAAGAGCGAAAGCTAAGTCCAGGTAGTCTAAGAGTTTTAGCCCAAGGGGAATGCTCTTAGAGCTATCTCACTTCTTAAACGATCTACTTGAAAGAAGTATAAGAGGTGACGGAAGAAAGAACTCCTATTCTACTCTACAATGCCGGATTCAAATTCTGCGGAAATCTTTCTCCTTTTTTCCTCCGTAGACTGGCCCTTGGAAGATAAATTCTATAGATAAGTGGGCTCCGACTTGAGTGGACCACTTTTTTCTGCCATTGATGGAGACAGAGAAGGGCGCTAGCGCTGGTACTCTTTACAAAGAAGTAAGAAAAAGAAGTGCTTCCACGGAATGCTATAGTCTCCTAACTCTTTCCGTCATCAAAAGCCTAGCGATGCTCCCCCTTATTCTTTGTATTGCATGCAGGTGAGTACTGTCTTACTTTATTCTTAGTGTGAGCGGATTGGGATTGACTAACCTAACTAAGGTAACTGATTCCAGTTTTTTCTCCTTCTCAGGTGAGAAAGGAAGTTGAATGACTGATCCGAGCCAAGAAGGTCTCCGACTGGACCTTTTCGCTTTGCTTAAGAAGATAGGACTACGATTGGCAAGAAGGGAAAGTCTCCAATCATCAAGTCATCTTTCTCTGATTCTCTCACATCTCAGCCTTAAGCTATTCCAGGAAAAGAAGGACTCGGAGATAGAATGACATAAAAACCTAGGGAACCTGGTGTATTTGAACATGATCGGGAGTCACAAGTCCCCAAGCGGAAGCGATGCCACTGAAATAGGGATTTCTGGATCGAGGTAATTGTATAAAAAAGTGCTTCCCCGGCTTCGTAACTCGAGGTGAAACTACAAGAGGCGCGGTCAAACTACCACTTTCTCTACAAATAGAGCGACCACCTCGGCCAAAAGAACTTCAATTGGACGTAAACCTCGTGGGACTGGGTCGACCCGGGCTCGAAACTAAACCTCTTGCTTTCCGAGCAGGTTTGAGCATTGAACCGAGGAAAGAGGGCTTGAAGAGACTAAATGTAATTACAGCAGCCCAATCGGCACCTATGAGGCAGTCGTAAGACAAGAGGAAGGTATCTACTGCTCGATTGGTACTGGAGAACTCATTCATTAGGAGGATGCTCTTACCTGCTCCGATCATTGAATATCTTTTTTTTGCAGGAATCGGGTGATAAAGAAAGAGAAATATAAAAGATAGGCCGCCCTAACTTAAACTATTCTTCTTCGGCTCTTTCGCAGGTCTCAGGTAAAGGGCTGATGACCGGATCTACAATTGCTTCATAACCTTTCGAGTAATCAGACCCCAGGAGATTCACCTAATCATTTCAAGATAATCCTTAGAAGCACTCATATCTTCGATCGGAATTCCATCGCTATCCTTAGCTTAAAAACCTACCGGAATTGTTCTTTACTTCTTTTTACTTTTGTAAAAAAGTCTATTCAAGCCTATCTTTTTCTATCCCGTATTCTGCCATCGTCGCTTATACCGGCATTTCCCTATCTCTTCTCGGATAGTAGTTCTTTTTTATTTTTCTTTGTGCTGATAGGGAAGCCCTTTCTTTTGACGACATAAACCTAAAAACATCCTCTTACTGGGCAAGTCGTCGCGTTAGCGTACTAAGAGCCCTCTGGTTGCATTGAAAAAAGATGAGCTTTTTCCCCCGGTTCAAAAGATGCCACATCTGCCTCAAGACCCACAGCTTATTCAACAGCTTACGCCCCGCGATTTGTTGCTTCCAAGGTTTTCGATTGGTCTTCTTTCTACCCGGGTTTCAAGCCATCGTCTCAGTTGGTGGCCTAAGATAAGGCAACTTACAAGATCGGATTAGCAAATCATGAAACCTGCCAAAGAAGAGCTTCCAATCGCATATTGCGCCCATACGCCTACCTTTTGTTTTACCTACTTAGGCCACATCTCCTTCTGCTCGTCCACTCGGGGATGACCCCTAAAAGAAAGACTGACGTTGGCTACACTTGTTTGATTGCTTGGGCTACTTTTTTTAGTTACAAAATTTTAGAAAGAAGTGGCTATCTCCTTGCCCGTAGAAAGCATTGAAAGAAGAAGAAAGCGGGAGGGAGTGATCCACAAGAGGAGCTCTTCCTTCTACTTGATGAAAGACTCAGACTGCCGAGGAAGGGGAAAGATACTTCTAATACAACACTAAATAAACCTTTCTTACCCGCTTTAGATCTGCAAGATCTAAGGGGGGCTCTCCATGCTTCTAGTGAATTCAGAAGTTTTTCTGCAAGTGTAGGCGAAAATGTTCTCGAAGCTCCGGAGGGAGCGAACAGCGAGTTAACTGGAGCAAGTGAGTTGACAGCAAGGGAAGTACAATCAAGCCAATCAACTAGGGGAACTAATGCGTTGGCCATTGCAGTCTTTGTTGGATCATCCGTCTTAGGTGCCATAGTCATTCTTAACACTCTCGTTCAACAATTAAAATGTAGTTTTCGCTTGTAACTTTCTGGTGAGATGGTTCAATAGTCGTTAGATTTAGATAAAGTAAAGGCGCCCGATTGGAGCTCATTGGTTCAGCAGGAAGAGGAGGAAAGGATAATTTACTACGAGAGTGCAGGGATTTGCTCCTCAATAGGTATCGGGGTACAGAAAGAGTACATTGACACATATTGCTTGGTCGCTTGAAGACTTTCTACGACGTTAGTGAGAGCAGAGTCCAAAGGAAAACCAATTAAGCCATTCTAATGAAAGTATGATAATGAATTCATTGGTGGCAAAGCTCTAAGCCTGCACACGGATATCGGTCGGGACCTGAGGATACCAGCCGATGATGAGGGGGCTTTAAGGGAGAACTGCTCTCTCTATCTCAGCAGCTTTCCCTACTACCGGCACAAGAGGAACGAAGTCTCTAAGGCCTACTTCCTCTCTCTGATCTCCAAACCCGTCCCGGGAAGCCGCCTTTGAAGATGAGTGGATCGGGAATCCGAAGAAAAGGCCTACTTATAAGTCAGGCGCACTAGCGCACCAAGCAAGTGCCCGGGCTGGATTGACTGGCTAGCTCGTGCAATCAACGAAAAAATCCTTCGCCTTAGTAAGCTAAGCAAGCCTGGTTCTACGGGCACTACGGTAGGACGTGGATCGGACGAGAATGGACTTATCCGTAATGTAATAGAAGAATCATAGTCCAGTTCCTATGTATATAAGGCTTTCTCCCAGACGAAGGAGATATGAATTGCATTCAGGCGGGGGCGGGGCTTGGCCCTGTCTTCTCTCCTGGTCGGAGGCGAGGCAAAGTTCATCATTCAGTCGTGGGGTGCTCATAGAAAAGAAGGCGTCGCCCAAGGAGTGGCAGATTTTTATGGAGTCTCGCTTTGATGCTGGGAAGATCCATAGATCTGGATAGAGTCTCACTCATAGCATAGATAGAGGAATAGTACGCGCGCTAGCTACGGCTTAGGCAGTTGATCGGATCAGATAGCCCCTCGGGCAACCAACCAAACCCGGCACATAAGATTCCGATCAAGAACCTGCTGGAGGTATGGCTGAGTGGCTTAAGTCATTGGTTTGCTAAATCGACATAGAAGAAAGATTATATCATGGCTTCGAATCTCCGGCACGGAAGTGGAAGGGGCGGGCCTGAGAGAAAGAACCTCTTGGTGGAGTCCCCTGGAGGACAGAATAGCACTACTTAGTGACTAGGTGATCGGCTCAGATAGCCTTCTTTTTCTTTGACCGGCCTATCTTCTTTCTATAAGCAAGCTCCCTACGGAACCGGTTCTTGAGCATGTTGGGAGATTAGGCGGCAGTTGAAAGAGCGGCTCGAAAGCTTGACGAACAAGCGAAAAAGCCCTATATATTTTCTTAAATAAAGTAAAGCACTTTTCCCTTAGACGTCAAGTGGTAAGGTAGGGCGCTATTCGATGAAGAAAACAGACTGACGGAAAGTGGTTCAGGTAGCTCAGCTGGTTAGAGCAAAGGACTGAAAATCCTTGTGTCAGTGGTTCAAATCCACTTCTGAGCGGTCATAGAATTGAAGAAAGAAAGTGAGATCTTTCAATATATAAGTACAAAAGAAAAAATATCAGTCTAAGTAAGAATCGTGAATGAAAAAAGCTCTCTTTCCTTCTCTTGAGCCGAGGGAGTAGACTACCTTCTATGGCAGTGCCATTTAAGAAAGACGGACTCTCCTGCTTGAAGGGATGGCTATTGCGAATCAAGCTTGAGAAAAGATAGTCTTCTTCCTTCTTCACTCAGACTTCTTTCTGAAATAGAATGCCCGTACTAAAGGACCAACTGCAGTTATTCGCCCATTTAATAGCTTCGGTTATTTCTTCAACACAGAATCTCTCGGTCAGTGACCGACCTGGGGATAAGAAAGAATGGAAAGAAGGAAAAAGCGCACCAATCACAGCTTCTTCACCAAGACGTGTGAAGAGGGCCTCTACGCCTTTCGCTCATTAAGTCTCAAAAAGAAGGAAAGCGCTTGTCCTCCCTTAGCGGAGATTCGGCTAACACAGGGAATCTCTCTTCTAATAGCTTCACTTTATTAGGGCTTGGTCGATCCTCTGCAAAGAAAGATCAAGAGTAGAGATGTGAGAAAAAGAGATAGAATTCTTAGATCGGCCTAAGACGAGTTCTTTTGTCGAACTCTTTGCTCCTACTATCTCTTTTATTAGTGAAGGCGGAAAAAAAACTCTGCTTCAATCCCTACTTCGACCAAATCGTGCAGCAGGAAGCGTCCGACTTCTTTTTCATAGTGCACATTTCAAAGAGTGCCAATTGATGCAGAGAAGGTAGTTTACTTGCTTACTTCTTAGAGTAATGAGAAAGACAGAAAAAAGACAGTGTGACTATTCAGAATCAGGCCCTGAATAGGATGCTGGAGGGGCCCTCGAGAGAAGAATCTACTTCTGCAAAGCCGCTAGAAGACCTTTAATCTGGTTCGCAATGATCTTTGCTTTAGTTTTTTAAATCTTTTCTTTGATCTTTGGATGTTGGGAACTCTGTAAAGCTCGGTCTAAATGTCTTTTTTATGGTCTGTCTATTAATCCTCATTATTAAGCATATTATGGTAGACCTTCAATCAACATATGCAATGTGTCTACAAACCTCAGTCTTCTTTGGATAGTCTTGCACAGATTTTTATGTCTTCATTAAGTCATCCTTGATGTATAGCTTAGGCCCGGTAGCTGGTGGAAATGGGATAAGAGCTTTTAAAATATATTTGAGCTGGTCCTAAGGCACTAGATAAATCACCAAATGAGGCTTCCAAAGGGCTCTTTTTGCCCTTAAGTAGTTCTCAGAAAGCCTCAATCTCTTTAAACAAAGGGCAATAGACCGTAAGTGGAATCAAACCTTCCCATTTTAAGGGTGCCGGTCTCCTAATAAAGGAAGGTGTAATTGCCAGTAGTTGGAAAAAGAAAAAGCAAATTCTTCTTCGTAAAGCAGTCCTAATAATATAAGCTCTCGCGAGGTTTAATTCCTTGCTAGATAAATTAACTATTTAGAATAGGTCATGGGCGAGATATTTATCTTTGGTGTAATGGGCTCAGACTAAAGGACTGACGGCGATTAGAGAGGAGTTAGCGCGCGGTAGGAATATCTATTTAAGAGTGAAAAAAGCGGAAGAATTCTTCTAATTGATATACATAGGTTGACGAAAGTTATTCCTTTTTCGATCGAGATTATATACTAAAGAAGGCCTTATGCACTTTCACAGCTATGTCTGGTATAAAGATTGAAAGCCCCCGCCTTTTACCTCTTGGCTTTCTTCCATCTTGAAACTTATTCAAGTTATACTATATCCTATTCTCTTATAGGAGAGAGCTTTCATAGGGTTTATTGCTAAAGAGAAATTAACGTAGAGAAGGAAAGCGACTAGAGTTCACGTCAGGGTCCGAAGGAGTTGATGTAGTTGCTTGTACTTTGATTTTTTTTTTAATTGCTTTCTGTTCAGTGATCTTCCTTCCTCCATCACTATGGAAAGGTTGGAGGCTAGGTCAGTAAACTACCTACACCCGAAGGAAGAAGGTGATTTTTTTTAATCTCAATAAAGATCTTTATTTCAATGAGGTGATCATAGCATCGATAGCTCTGCCTTGCAGACAAGTAGCATTTAGGCCTGAGAAAGATAGAAAGGTCTTTCTTTTGGTCAACAATTTGGAGACTTTTTACACATTAGACCGGGAAAATACAGGGGAAAAAAAGAAAGTCTAAGCGCATATGGCACGAAAAGGAAATCCGATTTCGGTCAGACTCTTTCAGAATCGTAGTTCAGATTCAAGTCGGTTCAGTGAGGGCGACCGCGAAAGTCACCGAATGGGTCAGTCTTTTCCTTCAGTTTGTCCTATATTAAAAAAAAAGCGTGGGAGGACGTTGCAGATGTCGGGGACGGACACGACTTCTTCTAATGCTAGAAGACCACTGGAAAACACCCGGGACCAGAGCATGTCGTGAAAGAAGCACACTGGGCGTGCTTCGACCGTGTCTCCGGGGCACAGTTGAATGTAGATATCATGAACGCGAGGTGCAGGATACCAGGCCGAGAAACCCGGGCAACCACCCCCTATGTGCCGATCGCTAGCGCATCTAGGGCCCCGGCGCCTAGCTCAGCTGGAGAAGCCTAGCCTGATCTGAGAAGTGCTAATTCGGTTTGGATAGACTTCATTCAAGAACGCCGCCGCCCCAGGAATCAATAAGAAAACAAGTGCTAAGTTTCAGATCAGTGAATAAACCGAAACGAAAGAAGAGACGTTTCTCGCTCGGCGCCTAAAGCGCACTATGCTCCGCTTCAACAAATGAGAGTTTTCGGTGGAACCGGTGAACCACGCGAGCTGGTTAGATGCGTGGGACAGAGGGCTCATAGTACCTGCTAGCGCGGCTACGCAGTGGAAGGGAAGGAGCCTAAATCGACCCCTTCTTTTTTTTTCAAAGAAAAAGAGCAGTACAAACTCTCGGATGAGACTAAGCAGCCACCGACCGTTCCGACACGCCCCTGACCTATCTTGATTAAGACCGAAAACCTATAGAAAATGGAGCCTAGTTTAAGCTGTCAAACAAATGATAGAATGGAAAATTTAGAATAACCCACTAGTAGGGAAGGGGTATGGATGGAGTCTCGCTCAGTAAAGAGAGTTGTAGATTCGTAGAAAAGGAGAAGTTACTTTAGATTTTTTTTAAAGCGCTAACGCGCCCCTGCAATCTTTCTAAAGTAACAAGCGCGAAACTTTACTTTGAGAAAGAAGGTGTTGCCGCTTTATTAGTAAGTAAGCTTCTTTCATATCAGGTGAAAGGTTGCTTGCTTTTAGAAGGATATAAATTATATAATCTAAGGCGCGTTAGCGCTTTCTTTTTCAATAAGGACATTTAGGCTTTACTAATAACATAGAAAGGGCCTTTCAAAAACAGCCTCCTCCCGCTGCGAGGGCGTTGCACGAAAGCAAAGCGCCCCCCGCCCGATCAACAGTTGCTTTGCTGGTAGGCCTACTTAGGTTAGGGGGCATTGTCCCTCAGTTCTTACCAACCTCCAGTGTGTAATCGACATGTTGCTAGCTTCAACTCGGTTGAATAAGAATCATTGATTCCCTCTGCTGTCCATTTCTTATTCATTCAGGGTGCTCGGCCGGTGCTCCTTTCTCAAACCAGAACAACTCTGAACGTTAGGGAAGACCACCTGAGCAAACCGACCGAAGAGACTTGACTTATCCGAAGCGAACGATAGCGGCTTAAAGCTAAGACTATCACGAGCAGCGTCGCTGCTTGATCGACGGGGAGGAGCATCTCAAAGTATGGGGCAAAAGATCAAGCGCTTTTACTTTGTCCCCCGGGATCCACCACAGGTTGGGTTTGAGCGAGAGCCGTGTGATGGGTGACTATCCAGCACGGTTCGGAGAGCACTTTTTGTCTGCGCTGGTAAATGCCCCCCTATCAAGCAAGAAAGAAGCGGCTCCTTCCACGGCGGAGTAACCATTGACTCTATTTATTATTATGGTAAATCAGTGTATCAAGATGTCAATCTGAGATCTTATTTCGATTCGATACGTCCACCTACGAGACTCACCTTTGGCTTTCGTCTCGGTAGGTGTATTATTCTACATTTTCCCAAAAGAACATTCATTAATTTATTTCTTCCCCGTCGACCACTTAGACTGAAACGACACAAAAAAAGCAGACCCGGAAAGGAGAAGGGCCGGCGGTGGACATTCGGGAAAGTCGGGCCGATCAGGTGTCTTCATTCAAGCGACAATACAGAAGAAGAACGAAACGAAGTGAGAGGAAGGGGGGCAGGGAAAAGAATCGAGTCGATCAGGCTCGACGACCGGGAGAAGGAAAACGAAATAAGGATTTGGCCGAAAAAGAAGCAACACTATGGATACCATGACCGATCACCATCGATAAAGAAGAATCTTTCTAAATCACTTCGGGTCAGCGGGGCCTTCAAGCATCCGAAATACGCCGGGGTTGTAAATGACATAGCGCTCCTGATAGAAAAGGACGACTCCTTCATAAAAACGAAGTTATTAAAGTTCTTTTTCCAAAAGAAGTCCCGCTCCGACGGCCCGACGAGTCATCTACTTAAAAGAACCCTCCCTGCAGTGCGCTTCTCCTTGAATTATTCGGTCATGCAATATTTATTGAATACAAAGAAAAAAATAAATTTCGACCCCGTCGTAGTTCTCAATCATTTCGTCGCACCCGGCGTGGCTGATCCATCTACGATGGGGGAAGCGAATGCACAGGGAAGAAGCTTAGATAAGAGAATACGTTCTCGCATCGCTTTTTTTGTAGAAAGCTCGACCAGCGAGAAAAAGTGTTTGGCCGAAGCCAAAAAGAGGTTGACTCACTTCATTCGCCAAGCGAATGATCTTCGCTTCGCGGGAACAACAAAAACCACCATCTCGCTCTTTCCTTTCTTCGGTGCTACCTTTTTCTTTCCAAGGGATGGGGTTAGGGTGTATAATAACCTTTTTTTTGAGGATGCCCGGGAAAAAGTCCTAGGTAAATTAAGGATCAAATGTTGGAACCTCATGGGTAAGGATAAGGTAATTGAATTGATAGAGAAATTTAGAAACCTGGGTGGGATAGGAGAATTGAAAAAGGGAATAGAGATGATGATAGAGATCATACTGAGAAACAGAAGAATTCCGTACGGGTACAGCTCTTATTTGAACGAAATGAAAAAAATGCGATCTTTGTTGTCTAATAGAACAAACACTAATACCTTAATTGAGTTGGTCAAGATTCAATCTGTTTATCAAAGTGCTTCTCTGATTGCTCAAGACATTTCTTTTCAACTGAGGAACAACAAAAGAAGATCATTTCGTTCCATTTTTAGTAAAATAGTGAAGGATATTCCATTAGTAATGAAAAAAGGGGTGGAGGGGATCCGTATATGTTGTTCAGGTCGATCAAAAGGCGCAGAAATAGCTAGAACTGAATGCGGAAAGTATGGAAAAACA
>OLPO01000122.1_pt1 | contig 68355 bp, 75 predicted proteins | sample 1672831 | NCBI WGS metagenome assembly OLPO01 (sample SAMEA3136728, study PRJEB25190) | human gut metagenome | reverse complement strand
GAAAACAGAATATGAACAATACACCGTAACCGTGGAGCATATCGCAACAAAGCACCAACCTACGCATTTAGGGCCTTAAAAAGCCCTATATTTCAAGGTTTTTCCCGCATAGTCGGCGGGGTATGTGAGTGTTTTATCCTATCCCCGCCATAGTGCCGCTCTAAATGCGTAGAATTTACCAGCAGAAAATCGCCGGTTTCTCTGGCTCCATACTCCCAGATATGGTATCATGGAAAAAATCAATCTGACGGCTGGTATACAAATATCGGCGAAAATGGTTGTGCGCTTTCCGGTGGCGAACGACAAAGAATTTCAATCGCACGCGCGTTTTAAAAGATGCCCCTATCATTTTGTTGGATGAAGCAACTGCAAGTTTGGATGTCGAGAATGAAACACTTATTCAAACAGCATTATCACGTTTGATAGAGAACAAAACGGTAATGATTATTGCCCATCGCATGCGAACCGTTGCAGGCGCAGATAAAATCGTTGTGTTGGCGGATGGTGTTGTAGCAGAACAGGGGCCGCCGGACGTGTTGTATGCACAAAAAGGATTGTATGCGCATATGGTAGATTTACAAATCGAAAGCCAAAAATGGACATTGGGAAAAGCGTGAAAATAGCTGTCGTAGTGAAAAATGTATTACATAAAAAGAAAGTGAGCCAACGCATGGTGTCATGGGTTGACTCACTTTCTTTTTTAATAGGCGGTGTAATTCAAAGGGGGCACTATTCCAAAAAGGTATCAAGGGCGAGGCCTTCGCTGGTGTTGTAGAGTTGAATAGCGCCGTTGGTGGCGGTGAGGTAAGTGGGAATAGAGAGGCTTGCCAGGCCTTCGGTGACTTCTTCATGGGGATGACCGTAGCGATTGTTACGACCGGCGCTGATGAGTGCCAAGGCAGGTGCTTGTGTGCGATAAAAGGTGTCATTCCAACTGTTTTTGCTCCCATGGTGCGGAACAACAATGATACCGTTTGGCTCTTGCCAAGGCAGGGTGTCGAGAACGTCCGCATTGCTATCGCCGGTAAAAAGATAGGTGGTAGCGGTATCTTTCAAGTGGGCAATAACTTGATTGGCATTTTCACCATCCTCATCAGTATCGCGGAGAATGCAATCGAGTGCAAGGTCTTTGCCGGTGAAGGTTAAATCACGGTCGACACTGATGACTGTGGTATTGTCGAGATATGGCGTTAAGGCGTGCCACTCCTCAGTGGTTTGTGCGTAGGGAGAAGCGATAAGCTGCTTAACGTGAAAATCGCGCAAGAGATGCGCACAGCCGCCAATATGGTCGGCGTCGGAATGGCTGAGTACGACGGCTTCAATGGTGTTGACGCCATAATAACGTAGACATTGCGCAAGGGTATCCGCACCGGGGCCGGTATCGAAAACCAGCCAATTGCCGGCTGCACTTTGATAGGCACAGCCGGTGCCTTGCCCGACATCAAACACTGAAAGCCGCAAATCACCGGGCGCGGCAGGACGCAAACAGAGCAATGCAACAAGTGTGCAGGTGGCTGCAAGGGAAATCGGATGCAGCCGCGGTGCCGAAAACGGTACCAACACGAACAGCAGCAAAATAAGATAGTAAAGCATCACAAGCCAGAGTGGCGGTTGCCCAATATAAAAGTGGAGCGTGCCGACAAAGCTGTAAATAATATTCATCAGCGCCACAATTGCCGTGATAATCATTTTAACCGGCAAGAAAATAAGGGTGCCAAGTGCAGGAAAGAGCCCGGCAAGCAAAAGTGCCACCAAGGAAAGCGGCACAAGCAAGCTGAAAAACGGTACAACGAGAAGATTCATAACCGTGGAAAGTGGGGATACCATGTAGAAATAATAGGCCACAAGCGGAAGGGATACCAGTTCCGCCGAAAGGGAAAGGGTAATCCCGTCACACAGCCATGGCGGTAAGCGATTGAGATGGGGTGCCAAGACAGGTGGAATCAATATCAGACCCAACATGGCAAGAAAAGACAGCTGAAAGCCAATTTGCCAAAGATTATAGGGATTGGCCACAAGAAGCATTAATGCTGCCAAAGCAACAATTGTAAGCGGATCTCGATAGCGTAAAAGACGGAGTGCCAATAGTGTGAGCACACCCATTAAACTGGCGCGTATAGCCGGCGCACTGGCGTCGCTCAAAAGGGTATAAAGCGTAAGCAACGGAATCAACAAGAGCACCAAGCCCCAACTGTTTTGTCGGCACAGAAGCTTGGCTAAGGCTAGAATAAAGCCCAAAATAAAAGTAACATGTAGCCCACTAACCGAGAATATATGGATAATGCCGAATTGTTGGCTTGCCATGTAGAAATCATCACTGAGCGCAGACACATCCCCAAAGAGCGTGGCGGTAATCAGTGCTTGTTCGCCTGTGCTCAAATATTGGGAGAGAATATCAGTGTAAACGCCCTTGATGCGGTTGAGGGTTTGCGCCCACGATGGTGGAGCTTGGGTAAGAATGCCAACATCATCTGCCGTTAATATCGAATAAATGCCACGTTGGGAGAGTATGGCTGCTTCATCATAACCGCCAGGATTGGTTTGCGGTGCCGGTGCGGAGAGCGTACCACTAAATTGATAGACGCCACGCACATCATAAGCGGTGGTATCGCCCCAAGGACGTTTGATACGAATAGAAACGGAATCCGATAGCGTGTGCCCATTAAGCGCAGTAACCGATGCATCGACATAAGTGCGATTGACAGGAGCGCGCAAAATTTGCGCTTCTATTTGAACCTCTTCGTTATGATATGGTTCAAGGCCTTGTTGAAGTGCGGTGGTGTAGTTCATTAGCATCAATCCACCGATACTTGCAAGAAGGCAGGCTACCACTCCCCATGTTTGGCGCAATCGCAATGCATAGATAAAGGTTAATGTCAGACATAAAAAAACGCATCCACCCATAAGCAATGATGAAACATTGCTCAGCCAAAGACCGGCGATGAATGCTAGAATCATCGCGCCCAAGGGTCGTTGGACAGGGTAGATGCGCATAATGGTCTCCTTTTTTAGACAGTGACGTAAGTCGAGAGATGTTCAAAAGTCTTTTCACCAATACCACTCACTTCTTGAAGCTCTTCGATTGCCTTAAAACCACCGTGCTCTTCACGATAATCAATAATGGCCTTCGCGCGAACTTCGCCGATATTAGGTAAATTTTGCAGTTGCTCGGCAGTAGCGGTATTGATATTGACGAGAACGTCCGGTGTGGCTTGTGTGTTTTCGCTTACGGAAGAGGTACTTGCCGGCGCGGCAGATTCACCTACAGCCGGAACGGTGATTTTTTGCCCATCGGCAAGCTTTTGTGCTAAATTGAGCTGAGAAAGATCGGCATTTGCCGTGGCACCGGCGGCACGCACAGCATCATCCACACGGGCATCCGCAGGCAAGGTATAAACCCCGGCCGCTGTGACAGCACCTACAACATGCACCTTGACCTCTCCCGAAACGGCTGTAGCTTCAGTTTCTTTTTTCGTATCATTTTCGGCGGTCGTTGTTGGTGAAGCCTCATCCACCAAAGTGAGCCCGGCGTGATCCGCTTGCCAATTTTCGTACACCGTGCCACCAAAAAACGCACACACCGCAATCATAACAAGGACAATGCCCAATGACTTCCAATTCGTATGAAGTTCCAACCATTCGCGTAGCTTCGCCAACCACTCAGCCATTAACAGCACCGCCTTTCAAGAATTAACGTCATATATCGTTAGTATATCATTCCAAGCAGAAGCACGCCATGACTATTGAACAATTCGTCACGTAAATAAGTGATGGTAGCTGGAACGGTTGCCCGGTTATATTGATTCAGTAAGGCTCAGGCAGTGAGCCGTATCAATAATGTAGCAGTGCTTATTGCTTATCGGCTGACCGTACACGCTTGAAGTGGAATAAAAAGAGAGCCTCGAGATTATGCTCGAGGCTCTCTGTATTTCGGATATCGAATATGGAGATAAGGGGATTCGAACCCCTGACCTTCTGAATGCCATTCAGACGCGCTCCCAACTGCGCCATACCCCCGTGTTGTATGGATATATGATACTAAATAGTGCCCGTTTTTGCAAGGCGTTTTCTTATTGCAGTGAGAGGGGCATCAAAAAAGTTGCAGTATGGTATCAATCATCGTATTTGTGCTCGCAGAGACTGGTCGCGTAATTGTTTTTTGTATATAATAGTTATAATTATGGGCTTTATTTATTTAAATATAATAACCACAAGGAGTGAATGAAGCATGAAAAAGAGGGTTTTATCCCTGGTGTTGACTTTGTCAATGTTGCTTAGCATGGCACCGGCGGCAGCGTTTGCGGACATTATCAAAAAGGATGATGTGCCGGATGTAAATGCTACCAGCTATGCGATTATTGACGGTGATACCAATCAGGTTTTGTTTGGCAAGAAGTATGACGAGGCCATGGATCCGGGCGCATTGGTGCAGATGATGACAGCAGTCATTATTATTGAATCCGGCAATCTTAACGATTCTGTGACTGTGCCGGAGATTCCGGATGCGGCCAATAAAGGCAATCGTTTATATTTGCGCAAGGGCGAAAAAATCAATCTGAGCAGTTTGCTTGAAGGGATTATTATTTACAATGCCAACGATGCAGCCATTGCCGCTGCAAAGCATATCGCCGGTTCCGAAGAAGCGTTCATTGATGAAATGAATGCCCGCGCAAAAGAGCTCGGGATGAGTGATACTACCTTTGCTTCTGTGTATGGCAAGGCTGATGGGCAAACCACAACTGCGCGTGATATGGCGATTTTAGCTGCTCATGCCTCAACCCTTCCGAAATATGTAGAATTGGCTATTCAGCCAACATTGGATTGGGAAAGTGAAATGAATCAGGATACCGTGACCAACGTTAATGGGATGCAAGACGTTGAGGATAATGCGGTGGGGATTAAATTGAACGATTCCGAACCAATCAACTTAACAGCCAGCCTGACCAAGAGCAATCGAACCATTGTTGGGGCAATGCTTGATTGCAAATCTGAAGACGGTGCTTATACTCAAATGCAAGAGTGCCTCAATGTGGGGATTGAAAACACGTCTGTGGTTAACTTGGTAACCAAGGGGACCACGGTGACAACCATGAACTTTAGCAAAAATAAATCTGTGCGTGCAGCGGCAAGCAAGGATTATGCAATTACAACCATTGAAGGGGACAGTAGTAATTATTCCTCCGTTGTGGTATTGGATAAGGTAGAATTGCCTATCAGCAAGGGCGATAAAATTGGTGAAATCAAGATTTACGAAGATGACAAGGTTATCGATGAAGTGCCTCTTAAAGCGCAGGATAGCGTAAAGGGTAGCATTAACTGGTGGTTGGTGCTTTGTGTACTGTTGATTATTGCTTATATTGGGAGTGTATTATATCTCTTTAAGAATATGCACCATGTGGCAAAGCATGTACACAAGAAGGCACCACAGCCACGTGCGCCACAAGGCAAAGCACCACAGAGCCGTGTGACCCGTGCACCACAAAAGCGTCCGGCACCAAAGAACGGGCAGCATCCACAAACCAAAAAAGGTGCACATCCGCCGCAAAAGCCTCAAGCAAGCAGAAAGCCAACCAATATTGGGCTTAACGCGACCAATATGAAGAACCCATCCGTGGGATCTAATGCCGGTCGTCAAGGATTGGAACAACGTTTGAAAGAAAAGAATAACGGTGGCAGACGATGAGTCTTCCCAGTGGCGTACGTGTGTATTATGGCAATGACGCCCATCGTATGGACAACGACATAGAAAAATTAATTGAGAGGGTGCTCCCGGATGAGAGCACCCGCTCTTTTAATCTAGAGCGTCTTGATGGGAGTGAGGTTAGCGCATCGCAGGTGCTTGTTGTGGCACGCAGCTTGCCATTTATGGCAAAGCGACGTGTGGTGGTGGTACGTGAACCGGCTTTTTTTACAGCCGGGGCGCGCAAAAAAGGACTAATCACTGCTGAGGAAGAAGAGGATATGCTGTCGTTTTGCAAGTCTCCCAATCCGGATGCATTACTGATTTTTCGTTATACGACCGAAGAAGCTCCGGGAGCCTATCTGAAAAAAATCATTAATGCCACCGATGCAGTGCATTGTGTGCAACCAAAGGGGAGAGAAGTGGCCCCGTGGCTTCGGGCGGAAGCCAAAAAGATGGGCAAAACTTTTACGCCACAAGCGATGGCGATGATGGAGGAGCTTGCACCGCAGGATGGTACCTTGTTGCTCAGCAATGAGCTGGAAAAGCTGACGCTTTATCTTAAGGAAAGTGAGGACATCCTTATTACCGAAGAAGCGGTAGCGGCGATTGTGACACCAACGCCGAGTCGCACCATCTTTAACCTATTGGATGCGGTGGTGGCCGGGAAAACACGTGATGCGTTGGCAGCTTATCGTGATTGCCTATATCTGGGCACAAAATCACCGCAGGTGTTGCGCCAATTGGTGGATACCGCCAAGCGTTTGTTGGTGGTACAATCCATGCTTGCCGACGGCCAAGGCTTGGGTGCCATTAAGGATACGCTGAAACGCCATGAGTTTTATGTTAAAAAGCTGATGGGGCAAGCACAACGTGTGTCGACAGAAGCGGTAAGTGAGATGTTTACTTATCTTGTCACATGTGATGTAAAAAGCAAAAGCACAGCAGGGCTGGAAATGGATGCCTTTGTAGAAGAAATTATCATCAATTGCTGTGCCAAGATGGCGATTCGTGCACGAAAAACCAGATAGTATAATCCTAAATATTTTGACGATTCTGCGTATTCGAGATTGACCTCCGGCTTTGGGTAACGTATACTTAACCTATAAGCAACAGTGATTTATCATGAAAAGGAGGAGAATGATGATGAAAAAGAAAGTATTGCTTGCGATGGCGCTTGCACTCATTTTAATGGTGTTTGCAGGCTGTGGCGCAGATATGCAAGACAGTGAATATCTCGGTACATGGAAAGCAACAACTGCTGAATACTCCGGTATGACAGTAAAGGTAGAGGACATTTACGGTGAAATGAGCTTTACATTTGATAAGAATGGTAAAGTAACCATCGTTACCGAAGAAGACGAAGCAACTGCTCCTTGGGAAGAAACCGAGGATGGTGTAGTCATTCGTTCGGGTGATGAAGACATTACCATGAAGAAGGTAAAGGATAATGTCCTTGTATGTAACTATGATGATGTAAATATGACCTTCGAACGAGTTGAAGGTGAATAATATCAGAGTCCACGCGAAAGCGTGGGCTTTTTTTGATGCTTGGGTATGGGGCATATTCTTTGATTTCCGAAAATGTGCTATACTTTGTTACAATCAATTACTCATTATAAAGGAGCAATAAGCATGAAATCTTTGTATTTTTCCGCAACCTTACGTGATAGCGCAGCACCGGTATGGCGCCGTTTTAGTGTACCGATGAACTATACCTTCACCCAACTTCACGATTGTTTGCAAATTATGTTCGGTTATTCAGATCGTGAACAGTATGAGTTTGTCATTGAAGATCCAAAAATGCGTATTACCGTGGACAGTGACCTTTACGAAAGCTATCTTTTCTTAAAGAGTGATGCCGGCAAGGCATACCTTGCTGAAAAGGCGGAAGAAGGCTTTAACGTAGACAATTCTGTGGAGGTGGTTTGGGCGGAAGATTTGCCGTTGGACCCAATGACCTTAAAGCATCGCCAATTCCATTATATTTATGATTTTAGCGATGACTGGACTTATGACATTGAGCTGGTTGACATCGTAGAGGATGGGCCGGATGTTCCTGTCGTGCGTGAAGGCTTGGGCAATGCGCCGTTTGAAGCCTGCGGCGGCTTTGACGGCTATTATGAGCTTGTAGATATTCTCACCACCCCGGAACACCCTGACAATGAATCCATTCGCGTATGGACCGAAGAAATGGGCTATCGTTTTTATGACCACGATGATGTGAACGACGCCCTTCAAGCGTATGGCGAAGCGCAAAATGATTAAACTGCTTGACGTTACCACTTTAACGTGGTAAACTAATGAAGCGAAAGGAGTTAGAGTCACATGAGAACAATGAAAAACTATTCCAAATTAACCCCGGAAGGGACCAGAGACGTATTATTTGAAGCAAGTGAAGCACAAGCGCATATTGAAAAGAACCTCCGCACTTTCTTTTATTGCCGTGGGTTCCGCGAAGTGCGAACCCCGGGGATTGAATTTTTTGATGTTTTCGGCTCCAATGGGAAATATTTTCCGGCTGAAAGCATGTATAAGTTGAGCGATAGAAACGGGCATTTGATTGTCATGCGACCGGACTCCACCATCCCAATGGCGCGATTGGTAGCAACAAAGTACAAGAACAAGGCCATGCCGTTGCGCATTTGCTATGACCAAACGGTGTATCGTACCAGTCGAACCTTGGATGGGATTAGCCACGAAATGCGTCAGATGGGCGTGGAAGTGATTGGCGCACAAGGAGTACGCAGCGACATGGAAATGCTCAAAATGGCGTGCGATGTATTTTATAACATAGACCTTGGCGATGATTATCGTTTAGAGCTTGGACATGTGGATATTTTTAAAACCTTGGTAGATCGCTTGGATATTGATGATTTAGAGCGAGAAGCACTTTTTACCGCTGTTGAAGAAAAAAATTACTCTGCATTGAACGATGTGCTCGAACGACACAACGAAAAGCGCGAAGCACATGTGCTTCGCCAGCTGCCACGTCTTTTCGGCGGACGCGATACTTTAGAGCAAGCGCGTCAATTGATGGACGGTTTAGATGAGTCTATCACGGAAGCCATTAACCAGTTGGCGTGGATTTACGACCAATTTGAAGCCATGGAAATGGAAGAAAATATCATGATTGACCTTGGCTTGATTAACCAAGCTGATTACTATAGCGGGCTTATTTTCCGCGGCTACCTCGGTGGCGCCGGTAAAGCGGTGCTTTCCGGTGGGCGTTATGATAATCTGTTGGATGATTTCGGGATGCATGCAGCTGCTATTGGCTTCGGGGTGCAGGTTGATCAGTTGGCAGAAGTGCTGCTAAAACGTTCCCCGCTGTTCTATTCCAAGCTGGATTTGGTGTATGCTGAAATTGAAGATATGCCACGTGCATTTCAATGGATGAGCGCACGTCAGATGTGTGCCGAATGGTCATTGGCCAACTCCTTGGAAGAAGCTAAGGAAGAGGCGCGTGCGCGTGATATTCCGACGGTGATTTATTACCACGACGGACAGGCCGAATGGTTGGAGGTGTAAGTGATGTTAAAGATTGCATTAACAAAGGGTCGCTTGGAAAAATCCACAGTGGAGCTTTTTGAAAAAATGGGGCTCGATGTGAGCGCATTTGAAACCAAAGGCAGAAAGCTGATTTTGCCGGTGGGTGATGAGATTGAAGTGGTGCTTGCCAAAGCGCCGGACGTTATCACTTACGTGGAACACGGTGTTTGTGACATCGGCGTGGTTGGGAAGGATACCATTACCGAGCGTGGTGGCGCATTCTATGAAGTGCTTGATTTGGGTTTTGGGAAATGCAAGTTTGCGCTCGCTGCACCAAAAGACAGTGATTTTTACAGTGGCTACGACGTCAAGCGATTGGCGAGCAAATATCCGCAAGTGACGCGTGACTTTTTTGCACGCAAGGGCATGGACGTGGATATCATTAAGATTGAGGGTTCTGTGGAATTGGCGCCATTGCTGGGTCTTGTTGACGGGATTGTGGATCTTGTCGAAACCGGCAATACCCTCCGTGAAAACGGCTTGGTGGAAGTGGAAGACGTGATGCAGGTGAGCGCACGCCTCATTGTCAACGTAGCGAGCATGAAGCTAAAGAAAAATGAAATCAATGCGTTGATTGACAAGATTGAAGCCTTGAAGGAGGAAGTAAAGTGATTAGAACAATCATTGCCGATGGAAAGGTTGAATTTGACTACTTAAAGGCATTGAAGGCACGTCAGCAGGAAACCAATGCAGATGTGACCCGCGCCGTTATGGATATTATTGATCATGTGCGCCGTGAAGGTGATGCGGCAGTGATGCGTTATTCTGCACAGTTTGATGGTGTTGAAGGTTCGGTAAAGGTGATTGAAGCCGATGAAATTGCTCAAGCAAAGGACCGCATTGATGCCGATTTGTTGCAAGCAATGGAAAACGCGGCGGCAAATATTCGCCGTTTCCATAAGCAACAGGTGCAAGAAAGCTATGTGGATTTTCGTGAAAACGGCGCATACATGGGACAACGTGTGCGCCCACTTCAACGCGTGGGGCTCTATGTCCCCGGGGGTACTGCTGCCTATCCATCCTCTGTGCTGATGAATGCGATTCCGGCAAAAATTGCCGGTGTGCCGGAGCTTGTGATGGTGACGCCACCCAATAAGGATGGACAACCACGTGATGTAATTTTGGCGGCTGCTGCGGTAGCCGGTGTGGACCGTATTTATATGTTAGGCGGTGCGCAAGCGGTGGCAGCCTTGGCATATGGCACTGAAACCATTCCACAGGTGGATAAAATTGTCGGTCCGGGCAACATTTTTGTTGCCACGGCGAAGCGTTTGCTTTATGGCGTGGTAGATATTGATATGATTGCCGGGCCAAGTGAAATTTTGATTATTGCTGACGGTGAAGCCAATCCGCGCTTTATTGCTGCGGACCTCATGAGCCAATGTGAACACGATGTTCTTGCAGGCGGTGTATTACTTACCGATTCCGAAGCATTGGCCGAGGCTGTGAAGGCAGAAGTAGCACGTCAGGTGGAAGGCTTGAGCCGAGCCGATATTATAAAGAAGTCCTTGGCGGATTATGGCTTGATTGCAGTGTTCCCAACCATTGACGCATGTATTGACTATGCCAACGCAGTGGCACCGGAACATTTGGAAGTGGTGACGGCAGAACCGGAACGTGCCTTGGGGCGTATTACCAATGCCGGCTCGGTATTTTTAGGTGCATGGACACCGGAACCGGTGGGCGATTATTATGCGGGTGCAAACCATGTGCTTCCAACAAGCGGTACCGCTCGTTTCTTCTCCCCGCTTGGGGTAGATAGTTTCTACAAGCGTATGGCATTTACTTCCTATAGTAAATGTGCGTTGATGGATAGCTGCGATGATATCATTCGCTTTGCAGAATCCGAAGGCTTGACCGCTCACGCAAATGCAGTGAAAGTGAGGAAAAACAATGAGAATCAGTGATCGTTTTAAGGGGAGAGAAGCCTATAGCCCCGGTGGAAAACCATGTCCGGTGGTGTTAAATGCCAATGAAAGCTTTGTGCGTCCTTCTGCAGAATTGATGGAGAAATTTCAAGCAATTTTGGCAAATTGTGATTTTAACCGCTACCCGGACCCACGTGCAACAGCATTGTGCCAAGCATTTGCGGATTTGTTCAAGGTTGATTGGCAAAATGTGACGGCAGGTAACGGCAGCGATGAATTGATTGAGTTGCTTTTTGCTTGCTTGGTGGCACCACATGACCGTGTGGTCACTGTCAATCCGGATTTTTCCATGTATGGCAACGGCGCATATATGAATAGCGTGGAAGAAATCGTTTATCAACAAGAGGATTATTCTATTAATGTGGATACGCTCATCGCGCTTTGCAAAGAACGCGATGCCGCCATGCTTATTTTCTCCAATCCATGCAATCCAACCGGGGTAGAGCTTCCTCGCGAAGCGGTGCTGCGCATTTTGGATGAATTTGACGGCATTGTCGTGGTGGATGAAGCTTATATGGATTTTTCCAACCAAAGTGTGTTAGATCTTGCCGGAACCAAGGAAAACTTGATTGTATTGAAGACTTGCTCCAAAGCACTCGGCATGGCAGGGCTTCGTGTGGGCTTTGCTGTGACCACACCGGAAATGACAAGCTATCTTCAAATTGGGAAGCCTTTTTACAATGTGGGGCGTTTGACTCAGGAATTGGCAACTGCGGTTCTTCGTCGTGAAGATGAAATTCGCCAAGCCATTGATACTATCAACGATAGCACCAAGGCGTTGATGAACGGACTGGCAGCATTGGCGGAAAAATATGAGGCATTGGGCAAAATCCGGCCGTCTGCAACAAACTTTGCATATGTCGTAACCGATGCGGCTCCGGAAATCTTTGAAAAAATGCAGGCACATGGCGTGTTGATTCGTAAACCACAAGCCAATGCACTTCGCATTAACAGTGGAACAAAAGAGGAAAATGCTGCTTGCCTGTCAGCGCTTGAAGCGAGCTTAAAGGAGCTGGAACAATGAGAAGCGTAACAACAGAACGACAAACCAAGGAAACCAGCATTAACCTTTTTTTGAATCTGGATGGTGGTGAAGTGCGAATTGCCAGTGGCATTGGCTTTTTTGACCATATGCTCACAGCACTTGCTACCCATGCCGGATGGGGCTTGGTGCTCAATTGCGATGGCGATGTGTGGGTAGACAGCCACCACAGCATTGAAGATATTGGGATTGTCTTGGGCAAAGCGTTGGCAGAGGTTATCGATAAGAACGGCATTAAGCGCTATGGCAGTGCCATTATTCCAATGGATGAAGCGCTTTGTCGTGCGGTGGTTGACGTAAGTGGCCGCCCATTCTTGGTTTACCGTGGTGGTGAGCAGGTGCAAGCACCGATGATTGGCGATTACGATACAGAAATGACAGAAGAATTTTTACGTGCCTTTGCAATGAATGCCGGCATCACCTTGCATGTGGAAGTGCTCTACGGGAAAAACGCACACCATATTGTAGAAGGCGTTTTTAAGGCGGTAGCTCATGCAATGGCGGATGCCTTGTCCCCGCGCGATGGTGGCGTGCTCTCTACCAAAGGGGTGTTATGATGATTGCTGTTATTGACTATGGTGCAGGGAATTTGTTTAGTGTGTGCAATGCCTTGCGTTATTTAGATTTACCTTATGTGGTCACAAAGGATGCGGCGGAAATTAAAGAAGCAAGCGGGATTATTCTCCCGGGTGTGGGCGCTTTTAGCGATGCCATGGCTAAGCTTAACGCCACCGGCTTGGTTGCACTCTTAAAGGAAGAGGCAGAAAAAAAGCCTTTTTTGGGTGTCTGCTTGGGGCTTCAAATGCTCTTTGAGGAAGGCCATGAATTTGGCGTTACAAAAGGTCTGGGGCTTCTTCCGGGCGTGGTGCGCGAACTCCAAAGCGATGGGCAAAAGCTTCCGCATATTGGCTGGAACACCGCACATATCGTGCATGAATGTCCGTTAACGGAAGGGATTACAGATGATAGCTATTTCTATTATGTTCACTCTTTTTGCGCTGAAACCGATGAACAATATATTGCACTTGCAACCACCTATGGCGAAACATTTCCGGGAATGGTATGGCGTGACCAAATTTTTGGCTGCCAATTCCATCCGGAAAAAAGCGGCGAGGTTGGATTGCAGATTTTGAAGAATTTTGGGAGGCTGGTTGGATGATTATTTTACCGGCAATTGATATAAAAGACCGTACCCCGGTGCGTTTGTATCAAGGTGAATTTGATACGGTGCACAAGGTGGCGGAAAATGCGCTGCAAACGGCTAAACAGTTTGAACAAGCCGGTGCCGAATGGATTCACATGGTGGATTTGGACGGTGCTTGCGAAGGTCATCCTGTAAACGATGATATCTTTATTGAAGTGGCCGAGCAAACCAACCTCAAGGTGGAATTGGGGGGCGGTATTCGTACCCTAGAAGATATTGCTCGCTACATTGAAGGCGGCATTAGCCGCGTGATTTTAGGTTCGGTGGCGCTGCACAATCCGGCGCTTGTATGTGAAGCCGTGGCGCGTTATGGTGATGCGATTGCTGTCGGTATTGATGCCAAGGATGGCATGGTACGTGGGAGCGGTTGGCTTGAAGCCAGCGATGTTCACTTTGTAGACCTTGCCAAAGCCATGGGTGAGGCCGGTGTACGCACCATTATTTATACCGATATTTCAAAAGACGGCACCCTGAGTGGACCGAGTGTGGCACACTATGAACAACTGATTGCTGCTTGTCCAGAAGTGAACATTATTGCCAGCGGCGGTATTCGTGACATTGATAACATCAAAGAATTAAAGGCCGCCGGGCTTTACGGTGCTATTTGCGGCAAATCGCTTTATGAAGGCACCCTTTCTTTGGAAGCGGCGCTCACACTGGCAAAGGAGGCATAACCATGCTGGCAAAACGAATCATTCCTTGTTTGGATGTGCGCGACGGTAAAGTGGTAAAAGGTGTGAACTTTGTTGGCATTAAGGAAGTTGGCGATCCGGTCGAGCTTGCCAAACAATACAGTGATGCCAACGCCGATGAGATTGTGTTTTTGGATATTACAGCGAGCCATGAAGGACGCAGTACCATGCTTGATGTGGTGCGTCGTACGGCAGAAGTGGTGTTCGTGCCACTGACAGTAGGCGGCGGTATTCGAACCCTTGACGATGTGCGCGATACCCTGCGTGCCGGCAGCGACAAGGTGGGGATTAACTCTGCAGCTGTGTGTACCCCGGAACTAATCAACGAAGCAGCGGCCATGTTTGGGCGTCAATGCATTGTTTGTGCAGTGGATGCCAAGCGCATGGACGATGGCACTTGGCATGTGGTGATTAACGGTGGCCGTATTGATACCGGCAAGGAGCTTATTGCCTGGGTGAAGGAATTGGAAGAACGCGGTGCCGGGGAAATTCTCCTTACTTCCATGGATGCTGATGGCACTAAGGCCGGCTATGACCTTGAAATGACCAAGGCGGTCTGCGATGCGGTGCATATTCCGGTTATTGCCTCGGGTGGTGCCGGCTCTATTGATGATTTTGCGCAGGTGTTTGAAGAAACCAGCTGCGATGCAGCGTTGGCGGCGTCTCTCTTCCATTACGGCGAACTCACCATTGATGAAGTAAAGGATGCCATGCGTGCACGTGGCATTGCGGCCAGATAGGAGAAAAGCAATGGCTATTGATATTGACATTGAGAAATTTTTCAAAAAAGGCGACCTTATTCCCGCTATTGTGCAGGAAGTAGGTACCGGTGATGTACTCATGCTTGCCTATATGAATCGTGAAAGTATGGCAAAAACCATCGAAACAGGCTATACTTGGTTTTGGAGCCGTTCGCGCCAAGAGCTTTGGAATAAAGGTGCGACCTCAGGCCACGTGCAGCGTGTGGTTAAAATGTTGGGTGATTGCGATGACGATACCTTGCTTGTAATCGTTGAGCAAACAGGCCCGGCATGTCATACCGGTCGCCACAGCTGCTTCTTTAATACAATCGTAGATACGGAGGCGCAATAAAATGGAAAGCATGGACTTGTTATATGATGTGGTAAAAAAACGTCAAATAGAACCACAAGAAAATTCATATACCTGCTATCTTTTTGAGCAGGGCTTAGACAAAATTTGCAAAAAAATCGGCGAAGAATCCGCAGAAACTATTATTGCTGCGAAAAACGGTGTTCAGGAAGAAACTGTTGGGGAAGTCTGCGACTTGATTTATCACCTCATGGTGATGCTTGTTGACCAAGGCATTCCGCTGTCTGCAGTGGATGAGGTGCTAAAAGCGCGCAGCGCAAAAATCGGCAATCTCAAAACCTTCCATCAAGTCGATCACGAAAGCTAAGGAGGGGGCAAAATATGAGTCGTCTACAACCAACCCGTTCACCGGTTGCGTTAGGCGGAATGCTTGCAGCCATTACGGTGGCTTTTGCAGCAATGAGTCAATTTATGCCACTCTTTTTTGGACTGATAGCACCACTACCGATTGCGGTAGCGGTGCTTTTGGTGTCTGTACGTTTTGCTATTTTGGTCACAGTGGTGGCAAGTATTTTGATAGGGATTCTGTTGGGCGGGCCACTTGCCGGCATTAGCTTTGCTTGTCAAAGTGCACTGATGGGGCTTGTTGGTGGCGCACTGATAAAGCAACGACGCCCCTACGGCAGTGTGTTTATTTTTGTGACGCTGGCGCAAGCCGGCGGGATGGCGCTGTATTTGCTGATTCAGCTTGCGGTGATGGGCTTTGATATCACTGCTTTTATGCAAACCTTCTTTACTATGGAAGAGGATATGATTGCAAGTGCGGAAAGTCTTGGTGTTTTTAATACCATTGCTCAAACAAGCGGCATTACAGCATTGGAAGCAGAAGAAACCTTTAGACACACGACCCACCTCTTTATGCAAATGATACCGGGCATTTATACGGTGCTTTTCGCGCTTATGACAGCCTTGCATCTTTGGATTTTGCAGTGGGTGTGCAAGCGTATGAACATTACGCCAAATTTGCAAAGTCCTGATATGAAGTCTGTTATTATGCCAACATGGGTGCTCGTACCGGTTTTGGGTGCGTGGATTGCGCTCTTGGCAAACCGCTATATTGATATTCACCTCTTGTGGATTATGGCGGTAAATGTTATGGTTATAGGAGCGGCGTGCATGGTAGTAGAAGGATTTTCGTATACCATCGCCAAGCTCAGGTTCTCGGAAGCGACACCGCTCATGAAGCTATTGTATATTATGCTGGCATTCTTTATGGGCATTTATTTATTCGTCGTATTGGCGGTATTTGGTGTCTTTGACTGTATCTCTGATTTCCGTCATTTGAGAACCACAAAGAAAGGAGCAAAATCAATATGAAAGTAATTTTAACCGAAGATGTCCCTAAAGTTGGGAAACGTGGCGAAGTCGTAGACGTAAAGAGCGGCTATGCGCATAACTTCCTTTTTAAGAATAACGTGGCAGTAGAAGCCACCAAGCCAAACCTCAAGCGCTTGGCTGAACAACAAGCCCAAGAAGCTGAAGATCGTGCATACGAAAAGGCGCAAGCTGAAGGCATCGAAGCACGCTTGAAGGACCAAAAAGTGGTCATTAAGGCAAAAGAAGGCGCCGGCGGCAAGCTCTTTGGCACCATCACCAACAAGGAAGTGGCAGAAGTCATCAAGAGTGATTTCAATGTTGACATTGACAAGCGCAAAATCGTTCTCGATGAAAAAATTAAAGAACTCGGTACCTTCAATGCTACCGTGAAGCTTCATCCGGAAGTTAAATTCACCTTGAAGGTTCAAGTTGTAGCAGAATAATATGCGCATTAAAAAATCCCAAGCCTGTCTATCAAGAAAGGCTTGGGATTTTTGCTTGTAGAGAAATTTGCTGTCAAGTGATGGAACAAAAAAGCGCTTGCCGGAGCAAGCGCTTTTGAGGATGTAAATTATTTTTCGAGGTAAGCCTTGAGTTCATCAACGCCAACGCGATCCAAAAGCTTTGCAGAACGTTCATCGCCATTTTTGGTGGTTTCGATGAAGGAATAAATTTTATCAACCACTTTAACCACTTCTTCATCAGAAAGGCCGGAAGCTACTACGCCACCGGTGTGTGGGCGGGAAGCGCCGTTACCGCCAACGGTAACAGTCCAACCTTTACCTGCTGCGTAAACGCCGATGTCACGAACTTGTGCCATGGAGCAGCAACGTGGACAGGTGGATACACCTACTTTGATTTTGCCGGCATTGTGTGCTTGAGAAATCTTGGTAATTTCATCAGCCATAGCGTGGCCGTCAAAACCAGGCATTGCGAATTTACAAACATCCTTCCCGGGGCAAACAATGATTTTGCCTTTTGGGGTGCGAAGACGTGCGCCGAAGGTTGCCTTGAGATCATCCCAAAGTGGGTTAACGTTTTCAGCAGGAACATTGTAGAAGCTTACTTTTTTAGCGGTGGTTGCCATCATTTTGGTAACATTGTACTTTTTAGCGAGTTCAGCGATTTTAATCAAATCGTCTGGGCTCATAAAACCATAATCTAAGTTAATAGAGAGTGCGTAGGTATCATCCTTGTGGGCAGTTACTTGAGTATTAAATTCCATTGTGAATCCTCCTCTAAATAGGCAATCAATTGAGATTGCAATGCCAATCGATTGTTAAATACAGTGATGCTATCACCGTTAGCTATTATAACGCGGTTAATGATAAATGAGAACACGTTTTTAGACTATTTTTCACATTAAAATAAGAAAAAACGGACGTGAGCGTGCATCTCACATCCGTTGATAAATTAGTTCTCGAGGGTCATGTCACCATCCTTGACCTTGCCGAGCTTGCGCATTAGTGCATTGAAAAGCGGTGCCAAGATAGCAGGAAGCACAAAACAAATCAGTGCCATAGCAAGCCAGTCCCAAGCGCCGATGGCAGCTTTGGTACCTTCTGCAACGTCAGCAACCCAGCCGGCGTAAACACCGATAGGGCCGACAAAGCCACAGGTACCCATTCCGGAAGAAACCGGCGTACCGTTCATTTCAAGATGGAACAGGCAGGTGGCAAGCGGACCGGTGATGGCAGAAGCCAAGGTCGGGCCAACCCAAATCCAAGGATTACGGACGATATTGCCCATTTGTAGCATGGAGGTGCCCAAGCCTTGGCTGATGAGTCCGCCCCAGCGGTTTTCTTTAAAGCTCATTACCGCAAAGCCTACCATTTGTGCACAGCAACCGGCCACTGCCGCACCACCGGCCAGACCGGTGAGACCAAAGGCGGCGCAAATTGCAGCGGAGGAAATAGGCAAAGTAAGGGCAATTCCAACGAGCACACTCACCAAAATACCCATAAAGAACGGTTGTAATTCGGTGGCCCACATGATAAGATTCCCCACCTTCATAGCAGCAGCGCCCAAAGGTGGCGCCCACCATGCAGAGAGCGCTACCCCAATGCCAATGGTAACCAGCGGTGTAACCAAAATATCAATTTTCGTTTCCTTGCTGACTGCTTTACCGATTTCAGCGGCAACAATGGCGACAAAGAGAACCGAGAGCGGTCCACCGGCGCCACCCAAGGCGTTGGCAGAAAAGCCGACAGTGATTAACGAAAAGAGTACGAGCGGTGGACAACGGAGTGCATAGCCAATAGCCACCGCCATGGCGGGACCACTCATGGCAGAAGCCAAACTGCCCACCGTATAGTCAATGCCGTTAATAGTGGCAACCGTTTGCGTTAACGCGCCAATATGAAATTGAGTGCCAATGGTATTGATGATGGTACCGATTAAAAGTGAGCAAAAAAGCCCTTGGGCCATCGCGCCCAGTGCATCAATACCATAGCGACGTAAAGAAATTTCGATGTCCTTGCGCTTCAAAAAAGCTTGAAATTGATTCATCCCTCTCATCCTTTCGATGGTTGTAAAGTTGGGTGACAAGACACCCAGTGCACCTCATTTTATAGCGATGAAAAGCTTGCGTCAAGTCCTTTCAAGGTAGTCTGTTGACGCGATATAATGCAAGGCCTGAACAGGCTTCAAAAAAGGCTAAAAGGCGTTTTTTATTGACTTTTAGGGGGATTTATGATGTAATTATTCTGTGATATTTTTACTAAATTGAAACTTTTGTCACTATCCATACATATTGGTTTCAGGACCAAATGAAAATCGTGGGGAAGGGGAATAGGTGAATGAAGTTTTCTAAAAAAATGCTCGCGCTGATTTTAATGGTTGCGGTGGTAATGTTACCGGCTTGCGGCAATGAGAGCGATAACGCCGGTTCTGCGACAGAGGAACAAGCCGTTGCAGAAGATGCCTTGGATTTAACAGGCAGTTGGGAGGCAGAAACCCAAGGTAACGATTACTACCTTGCAGGTTTCATCAAAGGCGATTTAATTGAGTTGCATTGGGTCAGCAACTACGATCAAAACGGTTCTGTTTATTGGGCAGGGACCTACAAAGCGCCAAAGAAGAAAGTAGATACATATAGCTGGAGCTCCGAACGTGATGAAGCCATTATGGCGACAAGTGGGTATGCTGCACCGGATGAAACCCGTCATTTTAGCTATGAAGACGGCAAGCTCATCTTGGAAGCCGGTGAACAGGGCTATGCGGTAACATTGGTACCAAGCGAAAACGATTATAGCAGCCTCGCTGTTGATGTACCGGATTCCGACAAGAAAAAGAAAGGCCACAAGAAGGATGATTCCGATGACACTTCAGTAAGCAATGAAGAAGCTGCAAAAGAAGAATCCGTTAAAAACGTGAAACTCGTGAACAGCGGCTATGCCATCGAAAATGAAGGCAATGGCGTATCCATGGTTTACTACGGCGTTGAAATGGCAAACCTCAATAAATACAACGCCATCAAGTCACCAACCATCGAGATTACCGTTCGTACAGCAGACGGTGGCTTGGTAAGTAAGCAAAAACGCACCTTAGCCGGGATTGCACCGGATACTCGTGTGATCTTTGGGGATACCATTAAATGCAAAAATGGCGTACCGGATTCCGTTGAGATTAAAGTCAAAAATACCGACTATGATATTGTGCCATATGAAGGCTCCGGTGTCTTTGCGGCAAGTGATCTCAAGGTGAGCGATGTAAAAGAATCCCATGAGGATAATCGCGCTGTGTACAGCGGTACCATTACCAACAAGACCGATTATGAAGTGCCGGGTGTCTTGGTATCCGTGGTTTATTACAAGGACGGAAAAATTGTCGGCGGTTCTACCGAACGCCTCAATAGCATTCCGGCCAAAGAAAAAGTATCCTTCAATATTCAAAACAGAAGCGGCTTTAACGGCTATGATGAATACGAAGTATACGCTATCGTAGAATCCTAAAAAATGAGACCATCCTCCGGTGAGAGGATGGTCTTTTTTGTGCCAATCGAATGATTGGCTGTTTCATCGAACTTGAAAAACAAAAAAGCGGCATACGCAGATGCCGCTTTTTGCATATCGAGTATTATTGACGTGCGTCAATCATTTCCAGTACCTTGCGAATGCATGGTGCTACCACCTTGTCATGGCAGGAGCCATCCGGTTTTTTTCCCCAGCCCAAGATATCGCCGCATTCAGTTGAACCGTAAACGCTTTTGAACCATGTGGTGTATTCTTCCACTGCTTGCGCCATATCTTTTTTGTCGTCAATGTGCAAGGAGAGCGCCATAGCAGCCCCGGTGATAGCACCACAGGTTGTTTGGGTGCGTACGCCCCAGCCTAAAGCGCGCAATGCCTTTTGGCAGACATCATCCGCAAGACCAAGGGAATCTAAACCCGCGATTTGAAACATACATTGGGTACAGCAGTAGTCCTTTTCTTTCTTTAGTGCTTTGACTTGTTCTTCGATGGTAGCCATGAATAGCCCTCCCCTTTTTTATTTGGATATTTTTATAATAGTGAAAATGGACGTGAAAAACAAGAATAAATCCCCTATCGATTGCGTTGCTCGCTCTCTGCAATCGAATATGCTATACTGGGTAAATAGTTTATTGATAGGAGGGAATGTCCGTGAAAGTCATTGTATGTTTAGACGATTGCAATGGAATGTGCTTTAACCATCGACGTCAAAGCAAAGACCGCAAGCTGATTGCCGATATTGTCAGCAGAGCAAACGGCGAAGCGATATGGATGAACGACTATTCTGCGCCACTATTTTGCGATGGCATAGCAACGCATGTGTCTGAGCAGTTTTTGACGGAGGCACCACCGGCGGCATGGTGCTTTGTGGAGAATCAACCGCTTGCACCGGTAAAGGAACACATTGATACCTTGATTGTTTATCGTTGGAACCGTCATTATCCATCGGATTTATATTTGGATTTGAACCTAGAGGAATGGTCATTGGTTGCGAGTGAAGATTTCGAAGGCTATTCCCATGAAAAAATCACACGGGAGGAATACCATCAATGATCAAACAACGCAAATGGATGGCGCTGTTGCTTGCAATCGCAATGAGCATGAATCTGGTAACCGGCTGCGACAGCATTGACGAAACCACACCGGCCGGCAGCGAATATGTTGGCAGCGCAGCGGAAGAAGACGGCGCAAGCGAGGAAGCGACAGAAGCAGCCAAGGAAGCCATCAACAACGAGGATACGATTGCGATTAACGATATCGCTGATGTATTTGTGCCGGAACAAGTACCGGCTTATACCGGTGCAGCATTTACGGTCATTCACGACAACATTCCATATTTTGCCAAAAGCGATCTCAGCACCACTTCCTATGAAAACTACGCCCCACTGGATAACCTTGGACGTTGCGGTGTTGCCGTTGCATGCGTTGGTAAAGACCTTATGCCGACAGAAAAACGCGGCAGCATTGGACAAGTGAAGCCAAGCGGCTGGCAAATGGTTAAGTACGACAATGTCGATGGGAAATACCTGTACAATCGTTGTCATCTTATCGGCTATCAGCTCAGCGGCGAAAATGCCAATAAAAGCAATCTCATTACCGGAACCCGCTACCTCAATATGGAAGGCATGCTGCCTTTTGAAAATATGGTCGCCGACTATGTGAAAGAAACCGATAACCACGTGCTTTATCGCGTGACACCGGTATTTGTCGGCAATGACCTCGTGGCGAATGGGGTGCTTATGGAAGCCTACTCTGTGGAAGATAACGGCGAAGGAATTTGCTATTGCGTCTATGCTTACAACGTACAGCCGGGCATCGGTATTGACTATGCCACCGGCGAAAGCTGGCTCGATAACGGTGCTGCCGTCGTCGATGAAGGTACAACAGCAGAAAGCCCTTCAGTCGATAATGCCACCGCTACCGAAACCCATGACTATGTCTTGAATGACAACAGCAAAAAATTTCACACCCCGGATTGCCGTAGCGTGAAATCCATGAAGAATCCGCGATATATCACTGCGACACGTGATGAAGTATGCAACAGTGGTTACGAACCCTGCAAAACCTGTTGCCCATAATGAAAAAAAGAAATGCCTTCGATTCCAAGCGGAATCGAGGGCATTTCTTTTTAGTCCTTGATTGCAACGGTCATACGGAAAAAGCCCAGACCGATTAAGAATAAAATCGCAATGGCACCGACACCGATGCTGATATTGCCGGTGATTTGGCTTACAATGCTGACCAGAGTGGTGCCCATAAAGGACGCGCCCTTGCCACAGATATCCATAATGCCAAAGTATTCGCCGGATTGCTCAGAGGGGATGATGCGTGCAAAATAAGAGCGGGACAAGGCTTGAATGCCACCTTGAAACATCCCAACAAGGACAGCAAGCATCCAAAATTGCAACTGGCTTTCGAGGAAGACCGCAAAAACCGCAATGCCAAAATAGGCAATGATACAAAGCGTGATAAGACGCGCAGTAGCAACACGTTGAGATAGTCTGCCAAATAGAATCGCGCAAGGGAAGGCGACAATTTGGGTGACGAGCAAAGCCAAGAGCAACCCCGTAGTGTCAAGCCCCAAAGCAGTCCCGTAGGCGGTTGCCATATCAATGATGGTGTAAACCCCATCAATATAAAAGAAAAATGCCAACAGGAAGAGAAAAGCCTTCTTTTGGTGGCGCATATTTTTGAGGGTATGGCCGAGACGGCGAAAGCTTTCGCGAAAAGCCGTGCCCGAGTGCGCTACATAATGGAGCTGCTTGTAATTGCGTAAAAGCGGAAGGGTAAACATTAACCACCATAGTGCAATAACGCAGAAGGCCAAACGCATGGCCACCGTCATGGAAATGCCTAATGTTTCGTTGCCAAGCACTAATCCCAGCGCAATGACAAATGGCACACAGCTTCCGATGTAGCCCCACGCATAGCCATTGGAGGACACATAGTCCATGCGGCTTGGCGTGGTGACATCGCCGAGCATAGAATCGTAAAAAATCAAGCTGCCGGAATAGCCGATGCGACAGATGACAAAGATAATCAAAAAGACCAGCCAATGGCTAAAAAAGCCCAAGCTCACACAGGACACAAGCCCAATGGCCAAAAATGCCGTGAAAAGCGGTTTCTTAAAATCCTTCGTATCAGCCAGTGTTCCCAAAACCGGCCCGATAACAGCTATGATTAAGGTTGCCACTGACGCCGCATAGCCCCAGTATGCGAGATAATCCACGCTGGAGAGGTTGGCAGCCTCCGCCAAACCGTTGAAATAAATCGGAATAATGGTGGATAAAAGCATGGTAAACGCTGAATTGCCAATATCATAGTAAATCCACTGCTTTTCCAATGATGTTAATTTGAAAGATGACATTATATGCTCCTTTAGTGAAAATAAGACAAAGTGATGCCGCACATAATATCATATCGTTTGTAGAAAATGTGCCAATGTCCATTTAATAGTTTAGAAGATTGCCTCGTGAATTACCACAAAAATTTTGTTAAATAGAAGGAAAATGCATAAAAAAAGAAGGGTGAAAAAGTATTCTTGATGGGTACTTATATTCAAGGGTATAATAGAAAAAAGAACAGATGATACGATTACAAAGGAGGCCCACCATGAAACGCTCCCAACACATGATTGCTTTGTTGCTCGCCTGCGCGGTGCTTGCACTCGCCACCGGCTGTGATAATCAAACACCGGTGCCGATGCCATCCGCTACGGAAACAGCGCGAAAAGAAACAAGTGCACCGCCAGAAACAGGTACCGCCAAGCCAACCGAAACAAAAAATGAAAACGACATCGATACAGAGGCGCGTTATCAAGAAGCGCGTATATCTTTTGCAAACGGTGAAACCTGTGCGGCTTATCAAGCCCTTGCAGATATTGGCACCTACAAGGACAGTACCTTGTTAAAAGAGGAAATCTACCTTCAAAATCAGCTGGGATTTATTACCTTAGGTGCGGTGGATTATTTTCGTATCAACCGCGAAGCTTTCGCACTTGTGCCGGCGCACCTGATTGACGAGATATTTACAGACAAAACGTGGATAGTACCCAATTATCAATCCCACAGCTATCTCGACTATGAACTTCAAGCTGACCATACCGGCGAGGTCTATGACCCACTTTTGGGACAGAAAACCCACGATATTACGTGGCAGGTCACTGAAAACGGCTTTCGCATCGGTCAGCCGGATATAATCACAGATCAAAACGAGATTCACTATTCAACGGAAATTCGCAAAGTCGCAGAAGGCGTATATATTTTTTACGTACCGGATGCTCCGACACCGTTAACAGGCAGTGATGTGGTTTGCTACATCGACAAAGAAAGTGACTTTGGCAAACGTTATCTGAAAAACAACGCCATTATTACAAGTGTGATTCAAAATGCAAACACCAATTGGCGTGTGGATCGTGACCCTTACGGGCTTTACTTTATTGTGCAGTACTAAAAGGAATCAAGGAAAGGACGTGAGAAAAAGGAAACGTGGACACAGTCGCCATCAAAGCCGAATCCTATTAGTGAGATGTTACTGACAGACTTACCATGAAAGGTCAATTAAAGGAAGTCGTTGCTTGGGAAAGTTGGTTTAGAAAACAATCGTGCAAAAGGAGGAGACAGCAATGAAATGCGCATTCAAAAAGAAAGTGGCAATGCTTGTTATGACAGCACTCATGGGTACTTTGGCCGTGCCGGCGATGGCAGCGGAAACGACCACTAACACGGCTGGGCAGCTTAACAGCTTAGAAGCTGCAGAAGCCGGCTACCTTGGCGCAATTAACCGCTATAGAGATGCCAGAGACATGGGATATAGCGAAGCAAGTATTTATGGAAATGATGTAAACTACATCCTGGAACGTGCCCAACCACCGGCCCTCTACTATACCTTGGTCGATTTGGCACAAGATGGCGTGCCGGAACTGTTTATTGGATATTCGGATTTTATGGGAGTTCAAGTTAACACATCCGGTTGGCGTGAAGGCGACTATGAATTCTATGACATTTTTGGCTATGAAAACGGCTATGTCATGCGCTTATTCCCTACCGGCATGGGCATTGACGAACGCTTCCATCTCATGAATGGTGGCGTGCTTATGAACACCATCACCGGTGGTGCCGATGTTCTGGTAGGCTTCTACACCTTAGGAGCCAACAGTGCCACACCGTATTTAAGCAAATTTGTAGAATACGATGGGCGTTATGGCGATTACTATTACCTTGGCAGTGGCAGCTACAACGATACCAACAAAAAGCAAATTACTGCCGCACAATGGAATCAAACGATTCGCAGTTACGACTATACCCGTCATTTTAACTGGTATCCAATCGATAACACTGCTGCCTTGCACCAAGCCTTACGCAGCTTCTCTATTCCGGTCTATGTCAACAATAGCGAACTCGCTTGTGATCAGCCGGCTGTTGCACGTAACGGGCGGACCCTCGTGCCATTGCGTGCAATATTTGAAGCCTTGGGTGCAACCGTTGAATGGAATGGCGTCAACCAAACCATTACCGCGGTGAAAGGTAACACCACCGTGCGTATGCGCTTAAACGGCACAACCATGAGCAAGAATGGCCAAATCATCAGCCTCGATGTGCCACCGCAAGCCATCGGCGGACGCACCATGGTACCGGTCAGAGCCATTGCCGACGCCTTTAACTACAACGTCAGCTGGGATAGCGTTAACCGCATCGTATCCATCAATGGCTAATTGCAAAAGCGAAGCAAGAAAAAGGACTTGAGTTTGTTTAAACTTGTTTAGACTGTATAGAAACCCTAATTTTGGCTCAGTCAAAATTAGGGTTTTGTTTTTTCTTTCAATGAACACCTGCTAACTTTTTTCGCGGGGCATCAATTTCTTTTTGTAACATCTTGTCAAACCACTTGTGAAGGTGTATTATTTCTATAAAATTTGTAGAAAAACCCGGCGCAAGCCGGAGATGCAAAGCAATAGGGCCCCATTGGGCCAGCCGGTTACAAATACTAACAGAACATCGGCTTTTTTCTACTATGCTTTGCATTGGAAGAAAAGAGGTATGTGCCATGAAGAAGAACATGACAATGAATTTTCAGGCACCATACTGCGATACACCAACATCAGAACAAAGCAAAGAATCTGAAACTATGTGCTTTTGTGCTGTTAAAAATGATATTAAAACGCTTTTAAGTTATGGGTAGCTATGTCTTGAAAGCGTTTTTTTATGTAAATTTGAAGCCGTCAAGGCGAATAAAACAAAGGAGGAAAACACTATGAAAAAACGATTGATATCGGCAATAGTATCATTATGTATGCTGTTGACAATGGTGCCAACCGTGGCGTTTGCGACAGATAGCGAAAGCGGGACGCCTGTGATGAACGGCACCTGTGGCGCTGCAGGCAACGAGAGCGACGTCACATGGAAATTGACCCAAAACAATGAGGGCACTGAGAATCCTACATATACCCTGATCATTTCCGGTTCTGGCGCTATGGCGAATCTGAACAATTCGACCGAAACAGAAAACATTTCGGATGGTGCGGGAACTTATCCTTGGGCTACATGGAAGGATAACATCACAAAGATTGTAATTGATGATGGAGTAACCAGCATTGGTAGCAAGGCATTTATTGGTTATACAAATGTGACTTCTGTAAGCATCGGCAAGGATGTATCTGAAATTGGCGTTGGTGCGCTTTCTCAGCTTGCAGCTTGCACATCGTTTAACGTGTCTTCTGAAAATAGCAATTTTACGACAGATACTACGGGAGCGCTTTTTGATCGTTTACAGACAAAGCTGATTGCGTTTCCTTGTGGTTCTGGTGTTACGGCGTATGAAATTCCGGATACGGTTAAGACAATTTCCTATGGCGCATTTTCAAGAGCTGCGTCTTTGAAAACAATCACAATTCCTGAGGACAGCATTCTATCGACTATTGGTTATGGTGCGTTTGCATATACAACTGCGCTGAGTATGGTTGATAAAATTCCTGCCAGTGTGACGACCATTGGTGACGTACCGTTTGCACAGAGCGGAATAAAGTATATTTACTGCGCTGATAAGAACACAAAAGATTGCATCAAAAACAAAGTGAATGGCCAGTTGGTTGATGTATTGCTTTCAGACGAGACACAAGCTGTTGAATATACAGATAATGGATATACCTATTGGATTGATGACGGCAAGGCCTTGCTTGTATCTGCTCCTAAAAATGAGGCGATGGTAACAGTTCCAAGTAAAGTTATTTATCAGGAAAAGGAATATCCTGTTACCGGGCTTTGGAAGGGTGCCTTTGCAATCAGTACGAATTGGACAGAGGCGAACAGTAGCGCTGATAAACGAAATGAAGCAATAACTTCCGCTGTGCTGCCCTCTTCTGTTACGCAAATTGGTGACCACGCTTTCTACTTCTGCAAAAATCTGTCAATGATCACAATTCAGGCGGACAATGTGAGTGTAGATAATCTTGCTTTTGCAACGCAAAATCCTAATGGTACAACTGTGGATTTTTCCACGGTGACAACACTTCAGATTAACAGCACAAATAAATGGGCTGGTGTAAAAAAGGTTATTCTTAACAATAAGGAACAGCTTGATACTATAAAATCCAATGTGAACGCAAAAACTATTGCTGTTATCGGAAATAATGAGTGGGTGATGGGCACTGACGGGAATTGGACAGAACAACCAAAAAAAGGTCTAACTGCAACAGTAGATAATATTACTTGGACGTTTGATGCGCTGGGCACAAATGCAAGTTTGATTGCCTATGAGCCTAAAACAGTTGAAAATGTGACTGTACCTTCGACTCTTACAGTGGATGGGGTCACATATACAGTTACTGAGCTTGGCGCGGGCCTTTTCGGATGGACTGGACAATATAACGATAAAGATAACTATAATACAAACATTAAAAATGTTGTGATTCCGAAAACGGTTACAACGATTGGAGCGGATATGTTCCGTTACTCTCAAAATTTAGAGAGCGTGACGATTCAAGGCGAAAGTGTTCTCTTTAAGAAAAATCGGACATTTTCAAATACAAACTCTCTGAAAGTGTTAGATATGTCTGCTGTAAAATCCATCACATTCGAGTCCGGCGATACCACGTATTTTTCCAATATGGGTTCCAATAAGTCACCAACGGTTATTTATGTGTCTTCCAATGATATTATGAGTGCGGTAGAAACGCATAGAGCTACTACTTTCACATGTTATGCTGCCACTAATGGCGGCACGTTTAAAAATACTCCGACAAGCAATACAGAACTGGCCACACCGGTTAAAGACGGCTACACCTTCGCCGGTTGGTATGAAAGTGCCGATTTCTCCGGCAATGCTGTAACTGTTCCGAATGTGGGCAAGACCTACTTTGCCAAGTGGACGATGGCGGATTCCATTTCTCTGACTTCTGATGCGAAAGGCGCTGTTACCTATGGTACCACAGTTACACTGAAAGCTTCTCCTGTGAACAGTAGCTGGGGCTATGTTTGGTATAAGGACGCCAACGGAAACGGAACACTGGAATTGAGTGCCGATAAGCAAATCAACAATAACAAACGTACGCTTGCGTTGACCGATGTATCTGACAGTGGTACATATTGGGTTCTGGTGAATGATGGTAATAGCACCAAAACAAGCAACGCAATTAATGTGACCATTGATAGGGCAGATGTGACAAATACTGCAAAATCTGATGTTCATCACATTTTTGGTACTACCTATGACGTAAGTAAACTGTTCAATATTGATTCCAATGCCGGTGAAGCTACCTATACATTGGCGGAAAATACTGATGAGCGTGCAGGCAAAGCTACACTTGAAGGCAATGTCCTGACCATTACCAAGGCGGGGACTATTGACCACAGCACAGACTGATAATTATAATGCAGGTGCTGCTGTTACTGCTACGCTGACTGTCGATAAAGTTATGCCAACCGTTAGCATTATTGCGGATAAGTCTACGCTCACCGGTTCCGGTACGGTGAAACTGACTGTCAGCTCCAATGGCGTTCCGGCAGAGGGTAACGTAGAGGTCACTTGCGATAATGGCATCACTGTGACCAACAACGGTGGTGGCACGTTCACCGCAGCGCTCCCTAACGCGACCAAGACCTATACCTTTACAGCCAGCTATGCGGGCGATGATAACCACGAAAGTGCAGATAAGAGCTGCAAGGTGTCCGTAACACGACGTTCTTCCTCCGGTGGTGGTTCTTCCTCTGGCAGCATCTACGCAGTATCTGTGCCTAGCACTAAGAACGGTGATGTGACTGTCAGCCCACAAAAGGCCTCCAAGGGTGACAATGTGACCATCACTGTTAAGCCCGATGGTGGTTATCAGTTGGATGAACTTACCGTCACTGATAAAAACGGTAACGCTCTCAAGCTGACCGACAAGGGCAATGGCCGGTATACATTTACCATGCCTGCCGGCAAGGTTGAGGTCAACGCTACCTTTGCCAAGAAAGTTGAGACAAGCCCATTCAGCGATGTATCCACCAACGACGGTTATTATGAAGCCGTGAAGTGGGCGCAAGAAAAGGGTATCACAGGTGGCATAGGTGGTGGTCTTTTTGGACCGAACCAGCCTTGCACCCGCGCTCAGATTGTTTCTTTCCTTTGGCGAGCAGCAGGCAGTCCGGAACCAAAGAACATGAGTAGTTTCTCCGATGTTTCCGCAGACAGCTACTACGCGAAGGCCGTTGCATGGGCGGTTGAGAATGGTATCACTTCAGGAACGGGCAATGGTAAATTCAGTCCTGACATCACCTGCACCCGTGCCCAGAGCGTGACCTTCCTCTATCGTGCATTCGGCGCACCTGCTGTCAGTGGCAGCACCGCATTCAGCGATGTACCGGCTGACACCTATTACACAGCGGCTGTCAAGTGGGCAGCGGAAAACGGCATCACCGGCGGTATCGGTGGTGGCCTGTTTGGCTCTGACAATGACTGCACCCGTGCACAAATCGTTACCTTCCTTTATCGCGCTTATCAGAAATAAGCAGGGAAACGATTATCAGTCAAGCCGGATTTGCTTCGGCAAATCCATTGCTTGTACCATTTCTGAATAAATAAAACCCGGCGCACAGACAAAAAACAGTCTGTGCGCCGGGTTTGTTTCGTTGTAGATTGGGTTTCGAATCTACGATTTCTCTGGGGTGATTTTGGATATTATTTATACAGCGAGCCCATTATGGAACGCTCATATAATCAATCTACCTGCGTTCAATCATTCCAACTGATTACAAAAACCAAAGGAGGAGACCACTTTACGGCATTGCTCCCTTTGGTAACCTTTTTCGTGTTTTGGCTATACTTCAGTATACTCAACATCGTAATAATCGCCGGTCGCGTGGTTGGTGGTATAGGCAAAATCCTGCTCAATAAAGGTTTTGTAGGCGCGGTCGGCAATTTGCTTGGTTTTGATACCGTCAAAGCTGCCACTGATGACGCCGCCAACAATGGGTACGGTTTTGCTTAGGTTAATGACACCGCGTTGGCCGAATTTTGTCACCAGACAAAATCCGGCGCGTTGGTTGATGCGGTAGAGCATCTCGCAAGGAATAATCTTAATGGCGCTCATTGCCATACGTTCGCCAATTTGAATACCGCTTTGTTTGAGCACCTGCTCCACCGATAAATCCGCCAAGCACATGTAGCTCATCGTGCGTACTTGGTCACTTTGTACATCAAAGCCGCCTATTTTGGCCAAGGTAACAATAGTTTGCAACTGAATAAACAGCGCACTGGCGATATTTGCCGGAATGGCAATCGGTAAGCTCAACACGCCACCGAGACCGGTCAAAAATCCGGCGGTGCCACATTTGGCTATTTGGTAGTTGATAAAGCTTTTTGCCGCTTTTTCCGGCGTGCGGTGCTTGGTTAAATAGGTGTTTACAATCTTTTCAACGGGCTGCAACAGTGCATCGACCGGTATTTTTTCACCAATGACGTGCTTCTTGTCCACGCCATTTACAGCGGTGTCGTACAAACTATCCAGTAAACGCACCATATCAGCTTGCTCGATACTTTTCGTATAAACCATACCATAATCTCCTTTGTAATCAATTCGACCAATAAATACCTAAATGAAGCAGGAGTTACCTTCATTGTATATATTTATTAGGCTTCCGTCAATTGAGAACTTGTAGGTGGCGAAAGGAGCAAGCAAAAAACAGCTAGGCTACTTGAGGTGGTTTAGCTGTTTTTGTCATTGGTTGCCGACAAGGTGCGTATCCTAAAAGCACTGAAATATGCCGGCGCACCGATTGAGCACATCACTGTTTCCCATGCCGTGTACGACGAAACACAACGCCGCATTGGCATTCGTGAAAATGTCTTGGTCGGACAAATATTGGCATTTGATGAGCACCTATAAAACACCAATAAAAAACAAAAGGACTTGAGCAATAACCTCGAGTCCTTTTGTGTATGTGTAAACGTTGGTTAAAACAGCTTCTTTTGAGCAGTTGTTTTGATGGCTTGCATCGAGAAACGGCGTTGGAGAATAGAGTAATTCAAGAGAATAAGCGTAATCGCATAGCAGAATTCATCCACTTGGTATTGGCTCGGTGGCTTTGGCGTGTCCAATAAATCGCAAATCGTGGCAAAGGTATTGTGCACCGCCCGTTGATTTTGCATGTTGTAAAGCCCATCCAGCAAATAACCGTAAATGCGAATCAAGGTCTCCACTTTGTGAGCGTCGGTTTGGAGAAGGGCCAAAATTTGCTCCTTTTGCGTCGGCGATAAACCGGAAATCTCCGCAATATGGGTCGGCAAAACAGTCAAACGTGCCTCTGTATTTGGATGATGTAGCAACTCAAGCTCGGAGGTACACAGGTGACTATCGAAAATAATCGTATAGATTGCCTTGGCATCGCATTGCAAAGCGATGTTATTGAAATTGCGCGCCAAAAGATCGCATATTACCCGCGCACGAAACCGCATCGTTTCCCCGGAATTGGGATGCAAGGCACGCTTCAATACCTCGGTGAGTGCAATGCCGTTGCGCGCAATCTTTTCAAAAAACGTCTCCACACGCGCCGCAATCGTCCCATCCCCTGCACGATACAGCAACGCCTCATCCGTACAACGTAACGCCGTAATCAGCTTGGCAAGCACCATCGGATTACACGCCGTGTGCGCATGCGCCTCAACCTCCGTAAGTGCCTGATAAGACAACCCACTCGCCCGCGCTAACTTGTCCAACGTCAACTGCGCCGCCTTTCGTCGCTGATACAACAACACCCCATTAATCTCCACAAACATCCAAACCACCTCCATGTATTGGCTCTATTATACGATATGGGGCGGAGAAGTGGGGAAGGAAAAGGGAAAGAAAGGAGAAATTAAATCGCTGTGTAGAAAATTGATTTGCTATACTGTAAATCAGTGAAGAAGGCACATGACACATGCTATAATAGTTATACTTATATTCTGTGTATAGGGAGTCATGCCATGAAAATCATAGACAACAGAAATGATATCTTGCACAAGGATTTGCAGCAAGAAATACAAAAAGGAAGCAAGCTTTCAATCATAGCGACTTTGCTATCGGAAATTAGCGGCATGGAAGACTTTGAACGGTGTCTCAATCAGTCAGGCATCAGCATGAATGCCATCTATGAAAATATCGTTCGCCAAATCGCCGGCGATGCCCTTGCGGATAACAAACAAGAAAGCCTAGGGGATAGTGTCGAACGCGAACTAAAACGCCAAGTTCTGCGTAAAGACGATAGAGCATATCCATAGAGTCTTTGAGGAATTTGGTTTTGATGGAATCTTCGGAAGAAGTTCGGTGATGGAGCTTCTTGAATTGAAAAGCTCAGGTTCCTCCAAGTTTCTTTCCAAGCTGGTGCAGGCGGATATGATTGAGCCGGTATCCGGTTACGGAAAAGGAAGATATAAATTTAAGAAATAATGAAACAAACTCCTCATAGTAGAATGGATTCGATTTGAATCTGTTCTTACTATGAGGAGTTTTTTTTTATGAAGTGTCGCTTTTCCGGTGAAGTATACACCCATTGACGTCAATGGCGTTAAATCGTTGTTTGAATTACCGAATTAATACAGCTTTGCACCGGCTAGGATATGGTCGTCTACCATCAACAAATGGAGAGATTCTTTGCCGTCTTTTTGGTTCACGGCACTGATGACCATACCGCAGGAGTCGATGCCTATCATTGCGCGTGGTGGCAAGTTGTTGATGGCGATCAAGGTTTTGCCGATGAGTTCATCCGGTTCGTAGTATTCGTGAATACCGCGACGGGACTATATTATACGTTTGGTAAAAATACAACGCCGTACAACGTAAAATAAATAAAATTAGACATAAAAAAGCCCAAATTTCTGCGATTTATAGCTATTTATCTACCTCACAAGTGTCGAAGACCAGTCAACCGTACAGAACAGTCATTTGAATAAAATGAAATTTGCAGGGTAAATCTGAAGATAATTAAAAAATAAAAAAGTTCTTAAGCAGGAATCGTGATGCTGGCTGTTGCCGGATGTGTAAATTCTTGTTTAAGGATTTTTTTGGGGTTTGATAGCAAAAAATATGATATGATATCAGTAAACGTAGAAATACGGATAAAAAATATATTAAGAAAAGAGATGGAGAACAGTTATGAATCTAAAAGGAGTGAATTTGAAAAAGGAAAGGACAAAAATTCAGATGGTGCTGACGGTTCTCGTTATACTGTCGGTAGTCAGACAGTTTTTCCTGGGAAATTACCACAATATGTTTTTGGGAATTCTGACCCTGTTTTTGTTCATGGTACCTGCTGTATTAGATCAGAAACTGGGAGTAACGATTCCGGTAGGATTGGAAACGGTGATTCTAATCTTTATCTTTTCGGCAGAAATACTGGGAGAGATCAACGCATTTTATGTAAAGATTCCTGTGTGGGATACCATTTTACATACGACAAACGGTTTTCTTATGGCGGCAATTGGATTTGCACTAATCGACCTGTTTAACAGAAGTGACCGGTTCTCGATTAAGATGTCTCCATATTTCGTGGCATTTTTTGCATTTTGTTTTTCGATGACAGTCGGTGTATTGTGGGAGTTCTTCGAATTTTCGATGGACTGGTTCTTTGGACAGGATATGCAGAAAGACTGGATCCTGCCAGCGATCAACTCTGTGAAACTTAACCCGACAGGTGCAAATGTTCCGGTGCATGTGGACATCCAGTCAGTGGTAATCAATGGCGAAAAATGGAATCTGGGAGGATATCTGGATATCGGAATAGTGGACACGATGAAAGATCTGATGGTGAATTTTATCGGAGCGGTGGTGTTCTCGATCATCGGAATTCTATATCTGAAGCACCGCGGCAAAGGAAAACTTGCGGCATCACTGATCCCGCAGGTAAGAGACGAGAAGGCGCAGAAGCAATAAAAAGAACCGGATAAGAGTGGATTATGGAAAAGAATATACAGAAGATCAAAATAAAGAACCAATTAGAATTATGGGCATTCTGTGCGGTCATTGGAACTGTGGCGGGAGCTTTGGTCTGGGCATTGCTGAAGATCATGGCAATAGGAACAGAAATGATATGGGAGTGGATACCGGAAAAAATCCATATTCCGTATTATACAGTGCTCGTGTGTACTGTGGGCGGAGCCATTATCGGGATATTTCGAAAGTTATACGGGGATTATCCGGAAGATATGGAAACAGTCATGGGAAAAGTAAAGAAAGAAAAAAGATACGAATATAAAAATATGCTGGTTATGATGATCGCAGCACTGCTGCCGCTTCTGATCGGAAGCAGTGTAGGTCCGGAGGCAGGACTTACCGGGATTATCGTAGGTTTATGTTACTGGGCAGGGGATAATCTGAAATTTGCAAAACAGCATACAAAGGAATATTCACAGATCGGTGCAGCCGTTTCCCTTAGTGTGTTATTTCAGGCACCGTTATTTGGAATCTTTGAGGTGGAGGAAGATCCGGATATGCAGCTGGCAGAACTGGGACGTGGATCTAAGATCTTCATATATGGAATTGCACTTGCAGCCGGAACCGGAAGTTATGCGGGACTTTCTGCTTTGCTGGGCGGAGGAATGCCTGGGATTCCATCATTTGATACAGTGATGGTACAGAGAATCGATTATGTGATGATGTTTGTGTATATGCTCTGCGGATGTGTGCTTGCATATTTTTACGAGGCAACACACACTGTAACCGAAGTCATTGCCGGGAAAATTCCGAGTATCGCAAAAGAAATTCTGGCAGGGATATGTCTGGGTGTAATCGGAATGTTGATACCGGCAGTGATGTTTTCGGGAGAAGAGCAGATGGGAGCCCTTATGAAAGAGTATGCCGGTTATATGGCGATAGCATTGATCGGCGTAGCATTTCTGAAAATCGTATTGACAAATCTCTGTATCCAGTTTGGATTAAAAGGAGGACATTTTTTCCCGGTTATATTTGCGGGAGTGTGTCTGGGATACGGACTTGCGATGCTGTTCTTCGGACAGCAGGGGGACAGTCATGTTGTATTTGCTGCAGCGATTGTAACATCGACGCTTCTGGGTGGTATTATGAAGAAGCCACTGGCGGTGACCATGCTTTTGTTCCTGTGCTTTCCGGTGAAGATATTTATATGGATATTTATTGCGGCAGCAGTGGGAAGTAAATGTGTGAAGAAGATGGGAAAAGAAGTATAGTGAAAAAATCACCCGTTATCAGTATGTGTTTCAATGATGCAAACAGGAATACATATTGATAGCGGGCATTTTTTATCGGAATTTGCGGACTTTCTGTGAGATATGTTCCAGTTCTTCTTTTGAAAGCTCCGGGAGCCGTTCCAGCTTATCCATGAACATAGCAAGCGTTTCTTTTTGATGCATTTCGACCAGTTGTGTGTAGAAGTTTACGACAACGCCTGTGACGATTGCAACGACAAAAATAGTGTAAATCGTGAGCAGGACGGAACAGATTTTTCCAATCAGTGTGACGGTAACAATGTCTCCAAATCCGGCGGTAGAGATGACGGCGTAACAATACCACAGCGCATCAACATAGCGGTGGATATCCGGTTCGACAAGCTGGATAACGGCGGCATCGGCCAGAAGGAAGAGGACAAAACCTGAAAGAATATGATTTGCCCGTGTACGTTTTAAAATTCCCCATAATATTCTGAGTTTTTTTCATAACCTGTTTCTCCTTGTATCCGTGTAAAAACTGATTTAAGTATATCATGAAACGCGTAAAAATGTTCGGGTTTTTTGATAATAAAATAGTAGATGTTCAGAACCCCATTAGTTAAAAATGATATCTGAGGTTCCGTTCAGTGCTTTACGAATCACTGTGAAATCGTTTAGTCCAACCCACACCACCCTAAAGGGAAAACAAAAAAGAGCAGCCTAAGCTACTCTTTTTGTAACATGCTTTTCTCTTATAAAAATTTGGGTGTATTCTGTTAAATACACCCGTTTTTTTGAGTGTTTTTTTTGATATTAATAGAGCTTTGCACCGGCTGGGATGTGGTCGTCTACCATCAACAAATGGAGAGATTCTTTGCCGTCCTTTTGGTTTACGGCGCTGATGACCATGCCACAAGAGTCGATGCCCATCATTGCACGTGGTGGCAAGTTGGTGATGGCAATCAAGGTTTTGCCGATGAGTTCTTCCGGTTCGTAGTATTCGTGAATACCGCTGAGGATGGTTCTATCAACGCCGGAGCCGTCATCGAGGGTGAATTGAAGGAGTTTCTTGCTCTTTGGCACTGCCTTGCAATCCAATACCTTTACGGCACGGAAGTCGCTTTTGGAGAAGGTTTCGAAGTCAACCATGTCTTTGAAGAGAGGTTCTACTTCAACGCCGGTGAAATCAATTTCTTCTACAATTGCATCATTCTTTTCTTCCTTCTTCGCTGCCTTTTTGGACTTTGGTTCGTCAAGTGGCTTCATTGTAGGGAAGAGCAATACGTCACGGATGGATTCTGCATTGGTAAGGAGCATAACCATACGGTCAATCCCAATCCCAAGGCCGCCGGTTGGTGGCAAGCCGTATTCGAGGGCTTGGATGAAGTCGTTATCCATTGGATGGGCTTCGTCGTCACCTTGGCGTTTTGCTTCAACTTGTTCTTCGAAGCGTTGGCGTTGGTCGATTGGATTGTTCAATTCGGAGAATGCATTGGCATGTTCGCGGCCGATGATGAAGAGTTCAAAACGGTCGGTGAGGTCCGGATTGGAGCTCTTGCGGCGTGCCAATGGGGAGATTTCTACAGGGTAGTCGGTGATAAAGGTTGGTTGGATTAAGGTGTGTTCAACAGCGAGGTCGAAGAGTTCTTCGAGCACTTTACCACGGCCCATGTTTTCAGGGATTTCTGCGCCGGCGTTGCGTGCAGCTTGACGGAATTCTTCGTCACTCATGTCGCTGAGGTAGTCAATGCCGGTTGCGTTCTTAACAGCGTCGGTCATGGAGATGCGGCGCCATGGGCTGTCGAGGTCAATTTCTACGTCACCGTTCATGAATACGCCGGTACCGAGGACTTCGTGTGCAACGGTGCGGAAGAGGTCTTCGGTGAGATCCATCATGGTTTCGTAGTCGCCGTATGCTTGGTATACTTCCAAGAGGGTGAATTCAGGGTTGTGACGGGTGTCAATCCCTTCATTACGGAATACACGACCGATTTCGTATACGCGTTCCATGCCACCAACGATGAGGCGCTTGAGGTGGAGTTCGAGGGCGATACGCATGTAAAGGTCGATGTCCAATGCGTTGTGGTGGGTGATAAATGGACGTGCGGTTGCGCCACCGGCGATGGTGTGGAGCACTGGGGTTTCAACTTCGAGGAATGCGCGTTCATCAAGGTAACGACGTACTGCGGTGATGATTTTGGAGCGCAAGACGAAGGTGTTTTTAACGTCCGGATTCATGATCAAGTCAACGTAGCGTTGACGATAGCGAAGCTCGGTGTCGGTCAAACCATGGTACTTTTCAGGAAGTGGACGCATGGATTTGCAGAGGTGTTCAAATTGGCTGACTTTGATACTGAGTTCACCGCGGTCGGTAACGAAAACGGTACCGGTGATGCCTACGATGTCGCCGATGTCAGCTTTTTTGAAGAACCAGTGCATGTCTTCGCCAATGACGTCTTGGCGGGAGTAGATTTGAATGTTGCCGGAAAGGTCCGTTACGTTGGCAAAGCCGGCTTTCCCTTGTCCGCGTTTTGCCATGATACGGCCTGCGATTTTAACTTCTTCACCGTTTTCGATGAGGGCATCTTTGTTTTGGATGATTTCATCGATGTGGTGGGTGATGTCAAAGCGATGACCAAATGGGTCTACGCCGCGTTCACGGAGTGCGTCCATCTTTTCGATGCGGACGTTCATAATTTGTTTAAGACCGCCGTCTGCCTTCTTATTGCCGTTAGACATTGATTATTCTGCCTCCTTCGCCTTGTCAAGGGATACTCTAATAACTTCATATTCGAGGGTGCCAACAGGCGCTTCAACCTTGATGGTTTGGCCTTGGCGTTTACCCAAGAGTGCAGCCCCAAGTGGGGATTCGTTGGAAATTTTGTTTTGCATTGGGTCGGCTTCACTGGTGCCGACAATACGATATTCTTCTACATCATCAAATTCAACGTCACGTACGGTGACATAAGAACCGATGTTGATTACGCCGGAAGAGATGTTTTCGTCTTCAATGACTTTTGCTTTATGAATGGTTGCTTCGAGGGTCTGGATGCGCCCTTCGATGAAGGCCTGTTCATTTTTAGCGTCATCGTATTCAGAGTTTTCGCTAAGGTCACCGAAGTCAATCGCTTGTTTCAGGCGTTCTGCGACTTCTTTACGACGTACAGTTTTTAAGTTGACCAGTTCTTCTTTGAGGTTCTCAAGACCTTCTCGTGTAAGAATTACAGCTTCATCCATGTTGGTTGCCTCCAGTATAAATTTTGTAAAATCGTTGTTTGTACAATAAATAAATTGGACATTCGCCCAATCTAACTAATTATATTTACTTCTTTATAGAATGTCAAGATAGGGAATGGCCAGTTTAAATGCGGTTTTGTGGCGAATATGTGTTTTATTTCATATTGAAATGGGGTATAATAGGGGCACAAACTGTTACGAAAGGAGATTAGATTTATGGCACTGCCAGAAGAAAGTAAAAGAAAAAAAGACAAGCCACTCACTCCTAGACAGCAAAATATTCTTCAATTTATTATTAACGAGGTTGAAACACGAGGGTATCCGCCGGCTGTGCGCGAAATCGGTCGTGAAGTGGGGCTGAGTTCCAGTTCAACGGTGCATGCACATTTGACAACCCTTGAAAAGAAGGGCTATATTCAGCGTGATCCCACCAAGCCTCGTGCGATTATGATTTTACGCAATCCGGATGGTTCAGCGTTTAATATTGCTGGCGAGGTTCCACCGGTTGATTCTACACATGATGAAATGGTAGATTTGCCGGTGCTTGGCAATGTGGCTGCAGGTGAACCGATTTTTGCTGACGAAAACGTTGAGGATAAGATTACTTTCCCGATGCGCTTTGTGCGTGATGAAGGGTCGTTTATGTTGCGTATTCGTGGCGAAAGCATGATTAAGGTCGGCATTATGGATGGTGACTATATTATCGTAGCACCGCAGCAAACGGCGCAAAATGGTGAGATTGTGGTAGCGTTGATTGGTGATGAAGCCACCTGCAAGACGTTCTATTTTGAAAAGAATATGGTGCGCCTGCAACCTGAAAATGATGAGATGGAACCAATCTATGTAGAAAACCCAATGATTATCGGGAAGGTTATCGGTGTTTATCGTGACCTTCATTGAGTGAATTTTGAATGATTCTTAGCGCAAAGAGACGCGCCCTCAATAATTTGGATATCCAAGTTATTGAGGGCGCTTTTGTGTGCGTGTTTGTAGGGGCGGGGATTATACGTCAATGGTTTCGGTGTAATCGTTGCCGAGGTTATTGCCATTGTTACGGCCGCCTAGATTGGAGCTGAAGTAAATCTGGTTAGGCAAGCTTGGTGCCGGCATAAAAATCCAAAAGAGGAGATAGAGTGTTGGTCCCGGAATACCGCCCGGTATCAGTAAGAGTAAAAAGATAAGGCGAAAAATGCTGGCGGAAATACCGAAGTATTCGCCGAGACCACCGCATACACCGGCAATCTTTCTGTGTGTTGCCGAACGTGTTAATTTCTTTTTCTTCATGGAATCACCTCAATCGTTAGCGAGATTAGATGCATTGGAACGGAAGATCGCACATGTCTTCGAAATAGTCCATGTCGAGAATTTCGAGTTCATCGTTTGTTTTGCGAATCAGCCCTTCAACTTCGAGGTTACGCATAACGGTCGATACAGATACGCGGTTGATGCCGATGTATTTGGAAATATCGTAGTGCGAAAGTTTTCCGTAGAAAATGTAGTGGTTGTTGTTTAAGCGATGTCCGTATTCAAGGACGTATTTGTAGATGAATTTGCATACACGGTAGCGTGGATCCTTTACGAGGTCATCAGCTACCTGATGGTGGGCGTTGAGTGACAAGGTGCAGAGCCAGTCAATCAATACTTTGTTGAGCTCAGGACGTTCTCTTAAAAGTTCTTCGACGAAATCGCGGCTGAAACGGTAGATGGTGCAATCCGTTTTGGCAATGATTTGTTCGCTGGAATCGCTGCTTTCGTTCAAGAAGAACAAGGATTCAGCGCAAAGGCTAGGTGCCATCAACACGTGGATGATACGTTCTTTGCCGTTAGGAGTGAGAATGCTGTGATAAGCAATCCCTTTGGTAATAAAATACAGATAATCTACCGGTTGACAGCTTGCGATAATGCAGCTGCTTTTTTTGAATTGTATTTTTTCAGCTTTGTCAAGATAGTCAGAAAGAATAGAGAGTTGTTCGTCCTGACGGAAGAAATATTCCATTTCTTTGTTAGTTACTTTTTCTGACATATAGATTCTCCTTTGAATGAAAAAAGAAGTGGTTAAACTATTACGTATTATATCATGAAGACGAATAAAACGAATGATAAAAAAGTAACATTTTGTTATTCGTTTTTTGCGTAAAAGCAGTAAATGCGATATACTACCAGTATCGCGTATAGAGAGGAGTCGTGTGAGTGGTAGCGTTAGGTGCACATATGACAACATCGAAAGGCTTTGACAAGGCCGGTGAAGTGGCACGAAGCATTGATGCGGACGCGATGCAGGTCTTTACACGAAATCCACGTGGTGGTCGCGCACGCGTGCTCAAGGAAAAAGAATTGGCCAATTTGGCGGTGCTTTGCGACGGTGGCTTCAAGATTATTGCACATGCGCCCTATACGGTCAATTTGGCGTCGAGCAAGGAGGATGTGCGTGATTTTGGTGTGCGTACCATCAGTGAGGATTTGCAACGCATTGACTTATTGCATGCGGAAGCATTGGTTGTTCATAGTGGTGCCCATACCGGTGCCGGCAAGGAAAAGGGGCTTGCACGTCTCATAGAAAGCTTGGAGGTGCTTTTGCCACAGGTGCCTGCAGGCTGTAGAATTTTATTGGAAACGATGAGTGGACAAGGCACGGAGCTGGGGTCGACGCTTGAAGAATTGGAACGTGTACTCAAGCATTTTGGCTTTGCGCCGGGCTTGGGGGTTTGCTTGGATAGCTGTCACTTGTTTGCAGCGGGCTATGATGTGTGCGACTGGCAAAGCTTCAAGGCGCAGTTCACGGCGAAAATGCCGTGGCAGGTGGTTGGCTGTATTCACTTGAACGACAGCAAAACCGAACGTGCCAGCCACAAAGACCGCCACGAGAAATTGGGGTGCGGGTGTATTGGCTGGGATGGCCTTTCGCGCATCGTTTTGGCCGAAACAAACAATATGTTTCCTATTATAATGGAAACACCAAATGAGCTTTCCGGGTGGGCGGATGAAATAGCTCGCCTTAAAGATGTGTTGAAACAATAAGGAGGAACCATGGCTTTTCGTTTAATGGATTTTGGTATCCCGAATTTTGATACCAATGTGGATTATCTTTACAAGACAGCTGTTGAGCATGGCGAAAGCCATGTTTGCGACAAGGAAGAATACCTTGTTTATCGCATGGGTGATACCCCGATGTTGGTGGTGTTGCGTTTTCAATTCGAAGCGGATGGGGAAACACCGGCGAATGTAATTGCACATACTTTTTTGGACAGCAACTTGCGCTGGTCAAAGGATATGGTACAATTAACAGACGGAGATCATGCTACGGTGAGGCTCGGTGATATGTGGTTTAATGCGGAAGTGATTAACCCAAGTGCGCAAGGGAACGCCTTCGTGCCAACAATTTTTCCGGAGCAAGTCAAGTTTGGCCGTACCCCGATTAGCTGTGATGCAGACTACACTTATACCGAAGGCAAGGTTGTGCCGGGGTCAGAGGGCAATGTACAGCTCCTTGCACGTGTCGAAAGCATTACCCCACAGATTATGAGTAAGTTATGGCTCTTTAGTGTGGTGCGTTTAAAAACTGAAAACGGCTTTATCGATATTACCGTAGGTCGCGATGCGTTGGAAAAGCAACTGGACTTCTGTAACGTGGGTGATTTGTGTTTCGTTCAAGGCCCATTGTCCTTGATGAAAACTTGGGAATAAAATTCTTCAAAAAATAGAAAGAAAGGCTTGACGAGTCCAAAGGTCTGAAATATAATAATATAGTCTGAGTATCGAATGATTTTCAAGTGAAAGAGGTGTGAGTGATGAAAACAGGGATTCATCCTAACTATAACGAAGTTAAAGTAATCTGCGCTTGCGGCAATGAATTCACAACCCGTTCCACTAATAATGGCGACATCAAGGTTGAAGTATGTTCCGCATGCCATCCTTTCTATACCGGGAAGCAACGTCTCCGCGGTGCAAAGGGTCGCGTAGAAGCTTTCAACAAAAAATACAAACGCGACTAATTTTTGTCGAGTGTTCAAATCCTGCGATTGTATCGCAGGATTTTTTTGTTGCCACAAAATAGGCAGTGAGGGATGGTCTGCTTTGTGTTAATTGATTAAGAAACATTTTTAATGATGGTTTGAATGGTGATTTGATAGAAAAATATTTTCTGCTTTTTTCAAGGCGTCTTAATATGAAGGAAATGTGAAGAATGTGGAGGGGACAGGCTTGATGTCAAGTATAATTGCGATTTTTTGTTGTCAAATCTAATTAAATTTGATAGTATTACAGTTGTTACGATGGACGGTTTGTAAAAGAAATCGTTCAAATATTGCAATTATTTGCTAAAAAACTTTTGTAAAAGGAAAGGATGTAGAAAATGAAGCATAAGAAACTGATGTCTGTGCTGATTTTGGCAGTGCTCGCTTTGCTCGTACCAAACGCTGCTTTTGCAAGCGGTGAAGCGCTTGGCGATCAATTGCCACTCTGGAGTATGATTCCATTTGCTGGCATGCTCCTCTCTATCGCTATCTTCCCAATTGTTAAGCCACATTGGTGGGAAAAGAACATGTTGTGGGTAGCGCTCTTCTGGTCTTTTGTATTCCTCGTACCATTTGTATTCGCTTATGGTATGGACGAAACCATCTACCAGTTGATTCATACTGTAGTTTTGGACTACGTACCATTTTTACTTTTGTTATTTGCGCTCTATGCAGTTGCAGGTGGCATCGTGTTGAAAGGCTCCTTGGTTGGGACTCCTAAGCTCAACACCGTTATCCTTGCAATCGGTACTGTGCTCGCTAGTGTAATCGGTACTACCGGTGCTGCGATGGTATTGATTCGCCCATTGATTCGTGCAAACGAATTCCGTAAGCGCAAAATGCACACCATCATCTTCTTTATCTTCTTAGTCTGCAATATCGGTGGTGCTTTAACCCCTGTTGGTGACCCACCACTCTTCATGGGCTTCTTGCGTGGTATTCCATTCTTCTGGACCACTATTCACTTGATGCCTTTGTATCTCTTTACCTCTGTAGTTCTTTTGGTAATCTACTACATCGTAGAATCCAAGAAGTACAAGCAAGACCTTGCAGATGGTTGTGCACAACCTGAACATTCCGGCGAAAAGCTTCACATCGAAGGTCTTCACAACTTGCTCTTCATCGCGTTGATTCTCTTCGCTGTAGTTTTGAGTGGTACCCTCGCTCAAAGCCCGGCTTTCCAAACTGCTGATGGTGCTGTTAAGGGTCTTCACCTCTACAGCTATCATGGTCATGACCTTGTTGCTACCTGGCCTAACATCATCAAGGACGTTCTTCTTCTTGTAGCTGCGTTCCTCTCCATGAAGACCACCAAGAAGGAAATCCGCGAATTCAACAACTTTAACTGGGGCGCTATCGAAGAAGTTGCTAAGCTCTTCATCGGTATCTTTATTACCATGATCCCAGCACTTGCAATTCTCGGCGCTCGTGGTGCTAGCCTTGGTTTGCACAGCGAATGGCAATTCTTCTGGAGCACCGGTATGCTTTCCGGGTTCTTGGATAACACCCCTACCTACCTCGTGTTCCTCACCACTGCAGCAGCAATGGGTGCAGCTGAAGGTTTGGTAACCACCATCGGTGTTGTTGAAGTACCTATCTTGATTGCTGTATCTGCTGGTGCGGTATTCATGGGCGCACTCTCCTACATTGGTAACGCACCTAACTTCATGGTTCGTTCCATTGCAGAAGAAAGCAACATCAAGATGCCAAGCTTCTTTGGTTACATGAAGTGGTCCTTCGGGATTTTGGTTCCATTGTTCCTCTTGGATACCTTGATCTTCATGCTTTAATTTTGAAATTGATAAGGAAACGACAATTGTGTCGTTTCCTTATTTTTTGCTGAAATTTCGCTTGAAAAGCGCAAAGAGGAATGAAAAAATATGGGCTGTGTTGTATAATTAAAAGTGGAATGTTTTTGATAACATGTGATTAAGGAGCCCGAGCAATAGCAAGGGTGGGAGGTAATTATGGACGAAAAAGAACTGCAATTAAAGGCAAACACGATTCGTCGTGATATTGTCAAGATGATTGGTGCAGCAAACAGTGGTCACCCAGGTGGATCTCTTTCCGCAGTGGAATTATTAACTTATCTTTATTTTGAAGAGATGCATATTGACCCAGCCCAACCAGATATGCAGGATCGCGATTTGTTTGTGCTTTCAAAGGGGCACGCAGCACCGGTGTTGTACGCAACCTTGGCGGAACGTGGCTTTTTTGCGCCGGAAGAGTTGATGAGCTTGCGTAAACTCGGCAGTATGTTGCAAGGGCATCCGGATATGCGTAAGGTGCCGGGTGTAGACATGTCAACCGGTTCTCTTGGGACCGGAATTTCTGCTGCTGTAGGGATGGCAATGGCGAAAAAGCTCGACAAGAGCGAACGCTATGTGTATGCACTCCTCGGTGACGGTGAACTTGAAGAAGGGCAAGTGTGGGAAGCTTCTATGGCAGCAGCACACTACAAGCTCTCTAACTTAATTGCATTCGTAGACCACAACGGCTTGCAAATTGACGGTCGTTGCGCAGATGTTATGAATGTAGATCCTGTAGATGAAAAATTTGCAGCTTTTGGTTGGGATGTGCAGGTGATTGATGGTCATTCCTACGAAGCCATTGCAGCTGCTATCAAAAATGCAAAAGCAGCAACCAGCGGTAAGCCACAAATGGTAGTGATGAACACAATAAAGGGCAAGGGTGTATCCTTCATGGAAGACCAAGCCGGCTGGCACGGAAAAGCGCCAAACGCTGAACAAGTAGCGGAAGCGTTGAAAGAATTAGGGGAGGAAGCATAAGAATGGAGAAACAAGCAACACGTGAAGCATACGGTCAAGCACTTGAAGAGCTCGGCGCTGTCCGCCAAGATGTTGTCGTTCTCGATGCAGACTTGTCCAAATCAACAAAGACCAGCATGTTCCAAAGCAAATATCCAGACCGTTTCTTTAACGCAGGGATTGCAGAACAAAATTTGATGGGTCTTGCAGCGGGATTTGCTGCTGCCGGTAAGGTGCCGTTTGCAAGTACCTTCGCTGTATTTGCGACCGGCCGTGCTTACGACCAAATTCGTAACTCTATTTGCTATCCGCGTTTGAACGTAAAGATTGCGGCGACGCATGCCGGGATTACTGTTGGTGAAGACGGCGGGAGTCACCAAGCATTGGAAGATATTAACCTGATGCGTGGTCTTCCAAATATGACTGTATTGGTGCCGGCTGACGGTCCTGAAGCGAAAAATGCGGTAAAAGCAGCGGCTGAGTATGAAGGTCCTGTATATATCCGTTTGGGACGTTCCGGTGTGCCTACCATTACCGATGCGGATGCACCTTTTGTTATTGGCAAAGGTCGCGTAATGCGTGAAGGTAGTGATGTGACCTTGATCGGTTGTGGGATGATGGTTGCAAAAGCGCTTGAAGCAGCTGATGCACTGGCTGAAGAAGACGTAAGTGCAGCTGTTATTGATATGAGCACCATTAAGCCTATCGACCGAGAACTCATTGTTGAATGGGCAAAGAAAACCGGCGCAATTGTGACTGCAGAAGAACACAATATCATTGGTGGTCTTGGCAGTGCTGTTGCGGAAGTGCTTGTTGAAGAAGCGCTTGTACCAATGGAACGCGTTGGGATTGAGGATGTATTCGGCGAAAGTGGTACCGGTGGCGAATTGGTTGAAAAATATCGCCTCACCGCGGAACATATCGTAGAAAAAGCAAAACGTGCCATGGCACGCAAGTAATTAAGTGAACATAGCGACCGAGCGTACGCGCTCGGTCGCTTTTTGTATGCTCGACGATAGACAGATGTGTGTATAAGAAAAATTTTTAGTGAAAAGAAATACTTCCTATATATATAAATGACGTTCCAGCATAAGATAACTAGACGATAAAGAATAAACGTTGTATTATTATCTCTAGCAAAAAACAATGAATACAGGAATATCGCGTAAAAAGTTTGTTTAACGATGGATGAGGTTTTAAACAGTACAGCAGGGCTACGATTAAAATGCTTGACGAAAACGGTGGCGACGATTATATTTTTTACTTAGGAAATTGATACTAAATTGCCAGGCAAAGCGGGAGATTGACGCATGAGTGCAAAAAGGTACTCGCCTGTATTGAATATAAACACATTAAAACATGTGGGACGGCTTGTGCCACAAGCGCGTGCTTATTGATAATTCGGATGAAAGAAACACGTTTGCCATAAGAGGAAAAGGAGGTCGTAGGTAGGATGTTATATTTTTTGACGACACCGGCATTAAATGAAAATCAGCAAGAACACTTGAATAAAGCGCTTGATTATTATGTAGAACGTATTGTAGAAAGTAGCGAGTTGCCGCTGGAACGTGTGCGAGTTGCGCATCGCATGATTCAGCAAAATGTGGTTTATCCGCGCTTGAAGCTTAATTTGGAGGGCGCAATCAATGTATCGGTGCTTCCGGATACAGAGGAAGGCAAACATTATGTGAGCGCTTATGGCGCGCTTGTTAATGAACGTGCCAACAGTTATGGGATTGCACGAGCATTGGATATGATTTTGACTGATCCGCGTATTGGAATTTCCAGTCAATTGGTGGAAGGATGCGTCATCGATGAGGAGTTAACCGCCACCATGCATTTGTGGAATATTATCACTGTTGATGGTCGTAGCTATCATGTGGATACGGCACTGGATATTATGTCCAACCCACAGGCTGTGCGACGTACCGGTGTGGCAGGGACGGCTCTTTCGACTTTGGGCGATGATGAATTGCCAATGGTAGAAACCCTGTTGCCGGCTTATAAGTATTGCTTGGTAAGTGATGATGTGCTTCGAGCTAATCATATTTGGCGATTGGATGAAACTGCTCGTTGCCTATCGAGTTATGTCCCGGTAAAAAAGATGTAATGATATGAGCGCGCAACGGCGATGGTTGTGCGCTTTTTTGTGTGATTTTGTAAAAGAAACGAAAAAAACGTTGGTTTTTTTGAAAAAGTTTAAAAAGGTGTTGACGTTTAGAAAAGTAAGTGGTATTATAAAGAAGTCGTCGGGACGGGGCAAAAGCACCGGGGGCGAAAACAAAATATGGCCTGTTGGAGAAGCGGCTTAACTCATCAGCCTTTCACGCTGACATTCAGGGGTTCGAATCCCCTACAGGTCATTCCACAATTTCATATTGTGGCTAATGGATGATTAGCTCAGTTGGGAGAGCGTCTGCCTTACAAGCAGAGGGTCGGCGGTTCGAGCCCGTCATCATCCATTGGCGCAGTAGCTCAGTTGGTTAGAGCGCCAGCCTGTCACGCTGGAGGTCGTGGGTTCGAGACCCATCTGCGTCGGATGCCTCGATAGCTCAGTCGGTAGAGCAGAGGACTGAAAATCCTCGTGTCGCTGGTTCGATTCCGGCTCGAGGCACGTAAAACCCAAGGGAGTTTCCCTTGGGTTTATTTTTTATATTCGAGAATGTTTGATGTGACTATTGTCGGGTCACTATATTTGGTGGAGCGGATGGTGGTTTTTGGTAATTGGCAATTATTGTCTGAAATTGAAGATTACTGGAGCATTTAATAGGATATCGACCAAGATTTGAAGCTAAACCATTGCAAGTAAAAAGAAACAGCCCGTTCAAAGCTTTTTGGCGCTTTGAACGGGCTGTTATTATTTTCCAAATGGTGTTTTATAGAGTGTTGTGGAATCCATGCTTTGTGATTGCGGTTGGGCAGTGTGCATGGGTGCAGTGGCATTGGAGACGGAGGTTTGCTGCATGCTTGGCGCTTGCTCACGCATTGGTGCTCTGCGAGGATCTTGTTGCTGTGGTGCTTGTTTTGGCGCACGTGGCGCGGTTGGCTGCTGTGGCGCTTGTTGAGAAGTACGTGGTGCAGCGGATTGTTGTGGTGCTGGCTGAGGGTGTTGCTTGTCTTGCGCTGTCGGCGCATTGCTTGCCGGTGCACTTGTGTGATGATTGTTCAAAAAGCTGAATTTCTTCTTTGAGGATTGTTCTTGAGCGGTGTTGCTTGCCTGTCGAGTGGTCATTTCTTGCTGAAGCTTTTTGAGCTTTTTGCGGTTCGCGTAGGTGCGAAACATAAAATGCCCCAATAGGAGACAAAGAAAAATCTCTGCAATGATGTTTACAAGAAAGAATTCATTGTAGGTCAGTGTGCCGTTAAAGCCTAAAACATTCAATAGCGCACAGGCTACAGAAAAAATAAGCGAGAGAATAAAAATAAAAATTCGCATATAGTCTTGCCACTCCTTTTGTTATATTATAGAATGAATTGTAACTTGTATTTTACACGCTTTTACGAAAATTCACAAGACGAGGCCTGGAGGAGGTTGCCCAATGGAAAAGTTACGTCGTGCGAAAAAGGGAAAAAAATTGACCGGGTTGTGTGCTGGTTTGGCATATGCACTTGGTCTTGACGTGAGCTATGTTCGTTTGGCTTGGTTGGCAATGGCTGTGGTTCCTCCGTTTAACCATTTTGTGGTGATTGCCAGCTATGTGGTTTTGAGTTGGGTGGTTCCAAACGCATCATTGAATGTGGACAAGGAACAGGAAGCATTATTTGAAGGAGAAGCGAATGCTTAATAATAAACAGGGCGTTGTTGTTCTGGGGCATGGGAGTCGTCATCAAGCCGGCCTTGCTGTTATCACAGAAACGGCTGCACGGTATCAATCTCAGCATCCGGAACTAAAAGTTGTTCCTGCATTTATTGAGCTTGCTGCTCCCAGTTTGGAAGATAGTGCAACGATGCTCATAGAGGATGGTCATACGAAGGTTACGGTTGTGCCATTGTTTTTATCGTTTGGTCATCATATTGCAACGGATTTGCCACATCGCATGGAGAATCTTGCAGAAAAATACCCACAAGTGACATTTGTAACCACCGAGCCTATCGGTGCGGATCCATTGTTGTGTGATATTATACAAGCGCGTCTGGATGGCTAGAGGACGTTAGAAGTTTTATGCAAAATCATAACACCTGCGGCAGCAATTGCACAGGTGATTTTTTTCGCAATGATGTCGTGTGAAAAAAGGGACAGGTCAAAAGCAAACTACAATTCTCATTGTAATAAAGCATGCGTATATCTGCTGTAGTATACCTGAAAATTGCATTGATAAATATTTTTTTGGGTAAAGTCTAAGCGGGGTTTAATCGTTGAGTAGAAGGGTAACCTCTGTTATAATGGGTGTGATGTAGCTTGTAATGAATAGGACTATTGTTGCGACTATTGTCGGCTGAAGCAAAGGAATTTTATCACAAGCTATGGAGGAGAAGGTATGTTGAAGTTTATATCCTCTGTTCGGCTGGCCGTGATACTTATTGCGGCGTTGGCCGGATTATCAGTGTCTGCCACTGTTTATGACTTACCGGGGATTTATCAATCCCTACCGTTTCGAATTTTGGCGGTGGCCTTTTTTATCAATCTGTTGACATGCTCTGTGCAATTGTGGCCGAAGGTGGCAAGATTGCTGAAACGTGGCGCAGATAGCTTGGAAGGGCAAGAGGCTTTTCTTAAGGAAAGCACTTTGAACGAAGAAGAATTCGAAGCGATTTTGAAAGCACAACGCTATAAAAAGAATGAGAAGATTAGCGGAAATGGTAAATACATCTTGGCTCGTCAACATATTCCGGCGTTGTTTGCACCGCATATTCTACATGTCGGGCTTTTGATTATTATTGTAGGGGCCTTCCTTGCCAGCTTTGCTGTGACAGGGCAGCTGATTCTTTCTCCCGGGGAAGAGCAGCCGTTTCCTACTAAAATCACCGAAAAAGCCGGTGAAGGTAAAATCAAAGTTGAAAACTTTGAAACAACCTATGATAAGAAGGGCGCGATTGACAACTGGGTAACAACTTTTGATTTGACCCGTGATGGTAAGCAGGTTGCGGATGATGCGACAACAAGCGTTAACCATCCATACAAGAAAAACGGGTTGAGCATCTATCAAATGGCGTACAAAAATATGTACGTTGTTCATATTGAAGGTGCAGAAAAAGAAACCGGTGATTATGCAGTTCCGGAAAGCCAACGTTTTCCTGTGGGTAAATATACTGTAGACATTGAACCAATGACTGATGAAGCGGCACTGATGTACATTTTTGATGAGAACAATGAAGAAATGGAATCCTGTGCCTTAAAGCTTGGTGAAAAGGTGAAGGTGGATGATGAAACAACCATCGAATACATTCAGCCTTTGAACTCAACAGTGTTGGAATTTAAGTACAGTCATGCAGTGCCTGTGCTCTTTGTCGGCTTTATCTTTGCGGCATTGGGGTCTGTTATGGCGCTTTTGGGGCGTTATGGCGAAATCCATGCTTTTGTTAAAAATGGTCGTGTTTCATTGCGCATTGTTAACAAGAGCCCATATATCAGACGTCGTCAAAGTCAGCTGTTTGGTATCGGTGATGACCTAGAGAAAGAGGTAGAATAATGCTTTTATCCATTCAAACCATTCTTTTGTGGGCGCTCATCAGTGGATCTGTTGGGAGCTTCTGTGTATTTGCTTATTTTCATCGTGACATTGCAACCATGAAGGTGTCAAAGATTTTGACAGCAGCAACTGCTATCGTTGCGGTGGTTCTTCTTATTGCTCGTATCATTGATGCGGGAAAATTGCCATTTCAAAGTGGGATGGATTTTGGTTTCTGGCTTAATGCCATTATGCTTGCGGCACTTTGCTATTTAACGTTCAAACAACGTTTGGCAATTGTGGGTTGCGTGATTTATCCGGTCGTTGCGGCACTTTCTGTTTGGATGACCAGCCAAAATCTGGCTCAACAAGCTGAGGTTCCTGCACTTCGTAGTTATTGGTTGGATTTCCACGTTTCATCTGCTATTATTGCCTATGTAGCATTTTTATTGTCATTTGTGTTTTCTATCATGCTTTTGGTACGTATGAAGAAAACCAATGTCAAGCTTCCAACTACTGAAGTTTTGTCGGAATGGGCCTATCGTTCCGTATTGGTAGGCGTTCCGTTCCAAACCATCATGTTAATTACCGGCTCTGTATGGGCTGAATATGCATGGGGTTCATTCTGGGAATGGGACCCAAAAGAAACATGGGCGTTAATTACTTGGTTTATTTATGCCATCTATTTGCACATTCGCTTGCGTGGATGGTCTGAAAAGAAGCTCGCTTGGCTCAATATCTTTGGATTTTTGGCCGTTGTCTTTACCTTCTTTGGGGTGAGCTACTTGTTACCGGGCTTACATAGCTATATTTAATTTTTAGGGGGTCTTATTTTGGCTAATCAGCTGAAAAAGATTTTGCAGGCACATGAGGAAGACCTGCTCAATGGTTGGTTCGAAAAGATGTTGGATTCTTATCCAAAAGAATCAAGAAAGTATTTTAAAAAAGTCAATAGCGAATTCACAAATCCTGTGGGCGCTAATTTACACAATAGCTTGAAGGAACTGTTGCATACACTGATTTCTGACGCACCCAATGCAGAAGCAGTGAATGAAAACGTAAACCTTATCTTGCGTATTAAAGCGGTTCAGGAAGTGCTGCCTAGCCAAGCAGTGTCCTTTGTTCCAGCTTTGAAGCAAGTGGTGGAAAACGTTTGCGGCAAGGCATTGAAAGATGCCAAGGTGTCCTTGGACGAGTGGCTGGATTTTTACAGCGACATCGATACCGTGGGACTCTATGCTTTCGACAGTTACAGTGACAGTCGCGAATTGATTTACAAAATGCGTTTGGATCAAATCAGACAAACAAACGACATTTTGGTCAAGGCTGACCTTTTAGATAAGGCCCTTGATATGGAAGACTTTATGCAATGTAGTAGTTCACTTGGTCTTGATGATGCAGGTGCTTCTTGCTCTTCCGAGAGCTGTGGCTCCTGTAGCAGTCAATGTCCGAGTCAACATAAATAAAGGGGTGTAATGAAATGGCAAAACTTCCAAAACCTGCGGAGATGCTAGACATCAGTTATAACCCTCCTAAAACTCCATGGATGGATTTACCATTGGAGTTGAGAGAAGGGATGTATTGCCACGCCGGGAAACCGGAAAGTGCACAGATTGTCAGTCTCCCAAACGTTCGTGAATGGCGTGTGCCGGATGAAGATTGGAAACTGCCTGATAACTGGCAGGAAATCATTCTTCAAGGGCTCCACGACCGTCTCAATCGTTTCCGTTCATTGAAAATCTTCATGGATTGCTGTGTTCGCTGTGGTGCGTGTGCGGACAAGTGTCACTTCTTCCTTGGAAGTGGGGATCCAAAGAACATGCCTGTATTGCGTGCTGAATTGTTGCGCAGTGTGTATCGTAAAGAATACACCTTGGCAGGTAAGCTCATGGGTAAAATGGTTGGTGCTCGTGAACTCAATGAACAAGTATTGAAAGAATGGTTCTACTATTTCTTCCAATGCTCTGAATGTCGTCGTTGCTCTGTATTCTGCCCATATGGGATTGATACAGCAGAAATTACGATGCTCGTTCGTGAATTGTTGAACCTTGTTGGTTTGAACATTGACTGGGTAATTACTCCGGTATCCAACTGCTTCTCCAAAGGGAACCACTTGGGCATTCAGCCACACGGGATTGTCGACAGTTACGACATGATGTTGGACGACATTGAAGATATCACCGGTGTTCGTCTCGATTTAACTTACAACAGAAAAGGCGCGGAAATTCTCTATGTACCACCATCCGGGGACATTTTCGCAACCCCAGGGAACTATACCTTGATGGGTCAATTGATGCTTTTCCATGAATTGGGCTTAGACTACACTGTTAGTACCTTCAACTCTGAAGGTGGTAACTTCGGTCTCTTTACTTCCAACGAAATGATGAAGCGTTTGAATCAAAAGATTTACGCAGAAGCAAAACGTCTCGGTGTTAAATTCATTATCGGTGGGGAATGCGGTCACATGTGGCGTGTTATCAACCAATACATGAATACCATGAACGGTCCTGCGGACTTCCTCGAAGTTCCAAAGAGCCCTATCACCGGCACTGTATTTGAAAATGCGAAGTCTACCAAGATGATTCACGTAACTGAATTTACTTCAGATATTATTCGCAATAATAAGATTAAGCTCGATCCATCCAGAAATGCTGGCATCGTTGCAACTTATCATGACTCCTGCAACCCTGCTCGTGCAATGGGCTTGTTGGATGAACCACGTTACATTTTGGATCACTGTGTTGAATGGTATGAAATGCCAGAAGACACCATTCGCGAAAAAACCTTCTGCTGTGGTTCCGGTTCCGGCTTGAACGCAGAAGAAGATATGGAATTGCGTATGCGCGGTGGTTTCCCACGTGCAAACGCAGTGAAGTACGTGAAAGAAAAACATGGCGTAAATATGCTCTCTTGCGTATGTGCTATCGACCGTGCGGCTTTGCCACCACTCATGAGATATTGGGTACCTGGCGTAGACGTTTGCGGTGTACACGAACTCCTAGGGAATGCATTGGTAATGAAGGGCGAAAAACCGGATCGTACCGAAAACTTGCGCTTCGAACCATTGCAAAACCAGGAAGCATAAGGAGGTCGGTGTAAATGCAAAAGAAAACCAATATTGTTGTTGGTATCTTAGTATTTGTGCTCGTAATGACCGCTCCTATCTGGATGAACTTCGGTAAGGACAGCGGCAATAGCGCTGTTGATGTTAGCCTCGATACACCTACCATCAACGCTTTAGACGAAAAACAATGTATCTACGATACCGAATACATGCGTGAAAACCACATGGAAATCCTCCATCAATGGAAAGTACAAGTAGTTCGCGATGGTAACCGCGTAATGGTAACTCCAGACGGTCGTGAATTCGAAATGAGCTTGCAAAACACTTGCTTGGATTGCCACTCTAACTATGACGAATTCTGCGAAAAGTGTCATAATGCTAACGGCATTGACCCTAACTGCTGGACCTGCCATACCAATTCTTCTACTGAATACGGCGACAAAGCTACAGAGGAGGTGGCTAGCTAATGGAAAACATGTCCAGACGTAAATTCCTGAAGTTGGGTGCCCTCTCCGCAGGTCTTGTGACCTTGGCTGGGTGCGCCAGCGTTAAAAAGACCCCAATTGGCGGCGGCGAATTTAAGCATTCTGCTGACCAAACCACAGTTGGCAAATGGGGGATGTTCATCGATATGTCTAAGGTAGACAGCATTGATGAAATTGCACAAATCTGTCACAAAGAACATAACGTTCCAACCGTGCCAGATAAGAGACACGAAGTAAAGTGGGTATGGGCTGAACCATTCTCTGCACTCTTCAGAGACATTAGCCATCCCGGCATTCAAGAAAAGTATGCTGATACTCCTTTCTTCACCAGCTGCAACCACTGCCGTAAACCGGTTTGCGTAAAGGTTTGCCCAACTCAAGCAACCTTCCAATCCGAAGACGGGATTACCTTGCAGGATATGCACCGTTGCATCGGTTGCCGTAACTGCATGGCAGCTTGCCCTTATGGCAGCCGTAGCTTCAACTTTGTTGATCCTCGCGATTATCTGAAAGAAATCAATCCAGAATACCCAACCCGTATGAAGGGTGTTGTTGAAAAGTGCGATTTCTGCTACGACAGACTTTCTAAGGGGTTACAACCTCTTTGCGCTGAACACAGCGAAGGTGTTGTTGTTGGCGACTTGGATAATGAAAACTCCGAAATCTCTAAACTCATTAGAGAAAACATGACCATCGTACGTGGCTTCAGCTACGGTACTGAACCATGTTGCTACTATAAAGTAAGCTTGGCTGAGGGGGAGGCGTAAACAATGATTGAAAAAACATTTGTAAAACGCAGTGGCCCTAAATTTTGGGGATGGATTATTTTCCTCGTAGCGCTTATTGGCATTGGTTTTGCTGCGTACATGTATCAGATGGCAAACGGCTTCCAAGTAACAGGGATGAGCCGTGATATTTCCTGGGGTCTCTACATTGGTCACTTGACCTTCTTCGTAGGGGTTGCCGCAGGGGGCGTTATGATAGTATTGCCATATTACTTCCATGATGCTAAAGCTTATGGTCGTATTACTGTAATCGGGGAATTCCTCGCTATTGCAGCAATCATCATGGCACTTCTTTTCGTTGTCGTTGACGTTGGTGTTCCTACCAAGCTCTTCAACGTATACATTTACTGGACTCCAAAGTCCATGCTCTGCTGGGACTCTGTTGTATTGCCAACCTACTTGATTCTCAACATCATCGTTGGTTATCAAGTACTCCAAGCAGAAAACAAAGGCTTGCACTACAAAAAGTGGGTTAAAGTATTGGCTATGATTTCTGTGCCGGTTGCTTTCTCTATCCACATCGTAACTGCATTCCTCTATTCCGGTTTGCCAAGCCGTCACTACTTCTTGACTGCAGTTCTTCCTGCAAAGTTCCTTGCTAGTGCGTTTGCAACCGGTCCTGCGCTCATCATTCTCATCTGCCTCTTGCTTCACAAGCTTACTGGGTTTGACGCAGGCGAAAAAGCAATCAAGATGCTTTCCACCACCGCAATCTATGCGTATATCGCTACCATGATTATGATGGCTGGGGAATTCTTCACTTCTTACTATTCCAACGTAGAAGCGCACAAAGTTGCGTTGACTTACCTCTTTGCCGGCTATCATGGGCACAACGAATTTGTTCCTTTGATGATGGTATTTGTGGTTTGCGTAATTGCTACTTTTGTATTCTTGCTCCCTACCAAGTTCCGCTACAAAAAATCTACCATGATCGTTGGTTGCATCACCCTCTTCTTGTCTATGTACATTGAAAAGGGCTTGACCTTCATCATCGGTGGTCTCTCTGAAAACCCATTCGGCCAAATCATCGATTACATCCCTGGTCCAGTCGAAATTGCGGTTATCATTGGGGTATTCGCTATCGGTATCTTAATCCTCAGCATTCTCCTCAAGATGGTTGTTGTTGTTAAGTACGATAACGATGAAGGTGCTTTTGACAACAGACCTGACCGTGTAAATCTTGCTTACCGTCTCAACGAAGAAGCTGGTACCTATGTAGATACCCGCCCACAACCAGAACCGGAAGAAGAAGAAGCGGAAGCATCTGAAGAAGCGGCACCGGCAGGCGCAGACGCGTAACGACACCCAAAGAAAGTGAGGAAATGACAATGGGATTTCTTATTGCTGTTGCCATCATCGTTGCGATTTTGGCAATTACTTACGTTGGGGTAGCTGTTGCCGGTTTAACTAGTTTGTTTGGGATTGTACTCCCTTACTTGGCAATTGCCTGCTTTATTGTGGGTATTGTCTACCGCATCGTAAACTGGGCAAAGTCCCCAGTACCATTCAATATTGTAACTACCTGTGGTCAAGAAAAATCTCTTGACTTTATCAAGCAAAACAAAATCGACTGCCCATGCTCTCGTGCTGGCATGGTAGTACGTATGATTTTGGAAGTGACTGTATTCCGTTCCTTGTTCCGTAACAGCAAGGCTGAATTAACCGAAGACGGTGATATCCGTTATCAATGGGAAAAATGGCTCTGGATCTTCGCTATTTTATTCCACTGGGGGATGTTCATTACCTTACTCCGTCACTTCAGATTCTTTAGCTTAAACGTACCTGGTTGGGTTGACGCTATCCGCGCTGTCGATGGCGTGTTCATGGTTGACCTCCACCCAGTGTACCTCACTGGCGTATTGATGCTCCTCGGTCTTTTGGGCTTGTTGGGTCGTCGTTTCTATGTTAAGAAGGTGGCATACATCTCCTTGTTGAACGACTACTTCCCACTCGCACTTTTAATCGGGATTGCACTCACCGGGATGAACATGGCTTACCTCAACCGCGTTGACATTGAAGGTATCCGTGAACTGATGGTTGGCTTAGTAACCTTCCACCCACACATTCCAGCCGGTGGCGTAAGCGCTGTATTCTTCTTACACCTTTCATTGGTATGCACCCTCATGATTTACTTCCCAATGAGTAAGCTTATGCACGCTGTTGGGATCTTCATGAGCCCTACCCGTAACATGGTTAACGACAGCCGTGCAAAACACTATGAAAACCCATGGAACCCTGCAGTAGAATTCCACTATTATGAAGACTACGAAAATGAATTCCGTGAAAAGATGATTAAGGTTGGTTTGCCGGTTGACAAGACTGTAGAAGAAGCTGCTGCTGAAAGAGAAGCTAGAGATGCTGCTTTGAAGGCAGAATTTGGCTTATAATCAAACCACTAAAGTCGGTGTCTTAGGACACCGACTTTTTTTGTGCAAAAATAGAATAGACAGCGCTCTTAAAAATGAGAGCACTTGAAGCCTGCGCGTGGTTGGGATAATAAGACGTGAAATAGCCATGGTTGTCATGTAAGGGTCACAAGATAAATAAAATAATAGAAGGACGACGTTCTGTAAAAAAAGAAATGCGTATAAAGGATGCGACACCGCGTTGTGAGAGTGGTGTAGCATAATTGCAGTAAATGAAGTATAATAAAGCCAGTAACTTTTAGGAGGCAAATGAATGAATAACATTTTGAATCTCCTGCTCACTGCATTGGCAGTGGTGCCGGCGATGTGTATTCACGAATATGCACATGGATGGGTGAGCTACAAGCTTGGCGACCCTTCTCCAAAGTATGACGGGCGATTGAGTTTAAATCCTTTGCACCACATTGATCCACTTGGGGCGTTGTGCTTAATTCTTTTAAATTTTGGTTGGGCCAAACCGGTACAGGTGAACCCGGCATATTACAAGAATCCCAAAAAAGGAATGGCTCTCGTAGCATTGGCTGGTCCGGTTGCAAATTTTATCCTGGCGCTGCTCTGCCTTATAGTCACCAATGCCATTGAAAAGGTAACCGGTGGTCAAGTCACCCTCGCTGTTTACTATGTGTACCAATTCTTTATGTTGTCAGCGATGGTGAATGTCGGCTTAGGTGTATTTAACTTAATTCCGTTGCCACCACTTGACGGCTCTAAAGTCATTGGTATCTTTTTGCCAACCGAATGGTATTTCAAATTCATGCGATTCGAACAGTATGGCTTTATTCTCTTGTTCTTGCTTCTTGCGGTAGGCGCACTCAATACGCCACTGTTCTGGCTCAGAAACGGGATGGTAGCGTATCTTGATTTCCTTGCCAATGCAATAACAGCATTCCTTGCCTAGATAATAAAGGCGCTCCTTTGAAAGGGTGAAATTTTTGACGAACAATCAATCTCCGACCATCGCTTTCCACACATTAGGATGTAAGGTCAACCAACATGACAGCGCCATTATGGCAGCTTTATTCCAAGAAGCCGGCTATGAAATCGTTGACTTTCATGAAAAAGCTGATGTTTACGTAATCAATACGTGTACAGTAACCCATTTGAGTGATCGAAAATCGCGCCAAATGATTCGACGCGCCGCCCACGAAAATCCGGAAGCAGCTGTGGTAGTATGTGGTTGCTATGCCCAAACAGCAGCAGGAGAACTGGCCGGATTAGAAGAAGTCGATTTAATTATCGGCACCAATGAACGCCACCGCGTTGTTGAAGCGGTGGAAGAATTCCGTAATAATCACCAGCGTAAAACTTATTTACCAAGCGAAGAAGATTTATTTTATTATGAAGACCTTCCACATGAACGTGTAAGTGGGATGACCCGTGCTTATGTGAAGGTTCAAGAAGGGTGTGACCAGTTCTGTGCCTATTGCATTATTCCGTATGCACGCGGTCCGTTGCGCTCTCGTTCCGAAGCTGATACAGTCGCAGAAATAAATGCGCTTGTTGCCAAGGGATATAAAGAGGTTATTTTAACAGGGATTCATCTCGGCGCTTATGGACGTGGTGTAAAGGATGAAACGACTGATTTGACCGGCCTTTGCAAACGTATCTTAGAAGAAACTAACATTGAACGTTTACGTCTGGGGTCATTAGAAGGCATCGAAGTGACTGATGAACTTATTGCGATGATTGCCGAAAACCCACGTATGGCAAAGCACTTGCATTTACCGCTTCAAAGTGGCTGTGACCGCACCTTGGCTGCAATGCGTCGTCCATACGATACCGAAGAATTCCGTGACACCATGCGTGCCATTCGTAAACGTGTGCCAAATATCGCGATTACAACAGACCTAATGGTCGGATTCCCGGATGAAACCGAAGAGGATTTCAAAGAAAGCTTGGTATTTTGCAATGATATTGCTTTTGCCAACATGCATATTTTTAAATATTCTATGCGTGGCGGGACACCGGCAGCAGCCATGGAAAACCAAGTCGACCCACAAGTAAAGGAACATCGAGCCAAGCAAATGGCTGAGGTTGCACAAAAGAACAAGCAAGAATATGAATCTCGTTTTATAGGTCAAACCTTGCGTATTCTTGTCGAAGAGCCGACGGCTGATGGTGCTTGGACCGGACACAGCTCCAACTATCTTTATGTCACTTTCACCGGCGAGGGGATTCAATCCGGTGATTTTGTCGATGTGAAATTGACAGAACTCACTAAGAACCGCTTGCATGGCGTGTTAGTATAAAATCAATCAAAGGAGGAAATAACGATGAGTGATTGCATTTTCTGCAAAATCGCAAACGGTGAAATTCCAACCGATACCGTTTACGAAAACGAATTGGTTCGCGCCTTCCGTGATGCGGATCCACAAGCACCTACCCATGTGTTGGTGGTACCGAAACGTCACGTACAAAGTGCCAGCCAATTGACACAGGAAGACGGCGATTTGATGCTTGCCATGCTCGATGCCATTCATGCAGTGGTAAAGAGCGAAGGTATTGAAGAAGCAGGATACCGTTTGGTAGCCAATACCGGGGAACAAGGCGGGCAAAGCGTGCCACACCTTCATGTACATGTGTTAGGTGGACGAGATATGAAATGGCCTCCGGGTTAATGAGAGATTCTGCAAAGAAACAATCTCAGCCGGCGTTGTGGAAACGTCTGCTTCTGCCGGTGCAGGAGGACGAAGAACGCTGGCTGAGATTTTTGCGTATTTTTATCGGTAATATCCTGCTTACTGGTGCGTATGCGTTTATCACGGTGCCTAAGATTATACTCAATGGTGGGGTAACGAGTTTTTCGTTGGTGATGCAAGCCTGGACACCGTGGAGTGTCGCCCTTTGGGTAGACGTGTTAACGATTTTATTGATTATTATCAGTTACATATTTTTGGGAAAATCTTATTTTGTTGGTGCGCTTTTTTCGAGTGTATGTTATATGGCACTTTTTAATCTTTTTCATTGGATGGATTATGAGCTGCCTGTTCCGACACTATTGGGCACGCCGATTCTGGCCACACCGATTGCCGCAATTTTGGTGGCGGCAGGCTATTATTTTTGTATCAGCGCAAAAGCAACGGCAGTGAGCTTCGACACCATTGCGATGATTCTCAATAAACGCAATGCGCGCTTTGATATTGCAACAACGATGATGGTTATTAACATTGCGGTGCTTCTCTTTGGGGCTGCTACTTACAGCATTGTGGCAGTTGTATGTGGGCTTGTCTTTACTGTTCTTCAGGCGCAATTTCTTAAGCTCTTTCTCAAGCTTGGCGGTGTTGAACAGGTGACAGAATAAGACAATATTATTTGTGGGATTTTGATGATAGTGCTTGCAATTAAGGGCGTACTGTCGTATAATAGCTATTGTGTTTGAAGTCCAGATATCAACAGTCCCGATTACTCCTGTTGATTCCGGAGGGAGGGAAATAGTCAATGTCATCAGAAATTAAGGTTCGTAAGGACGAATCATTAGATAGCGCACTACGTCGTTTTAAGCGTTCTTGCCAAAAGTCTGGCGTTTTAGCTGAATGCCGTAAGCGCGAACATTATGAAAAGCCAAGCGTAAAGCGTAAGAAAAAATCTGAAGCTGCAAGAAAAAATAATCGCAAGAGATCTTACTAATTTAGATTATGCGACATCACAAATCGATCGAATATTTTCGGTCGATTTTTTTGTTGCACAAAAAAACCACTCGGGCCCGAGTGGTATCTAAGAAACTTTTAGTTTTTGAAATATAACACATCAAGAAGATGGTCACAGAGAATACGAAGCTCCAACGGACTGCGGTTTAAGCCAATCATCGTTTGAAAGCCCACATTTAATTCGCTCATTAGCAGCTCACGCGGATTGGGATTGAATTTAATAAACATACCGCCTTGGTCTTGGCCATAGGCAACATCAAAGCGAAGCTCAACGGTGCCATCATCGTATTCGATGGTATCGGTTAAATGAAAATGTTTATTGATGGTCTCTTCATCGGCCACCTGCATGAGGCGAATAAAATAAGTTTCTTCATCACGTGTCATTTGTTCAGTCATCCTTTCATGGGAATGAATCAAGCTTATTATAACACAACGCATTCAAAATCTATAAACGGTTTATATCCATAACGATAAGCCTTGATGAGATGATACGCTTATGATAAACTGAAAGATATTCATTTTATCGGTAAATATCAATAAGGAGGAAGCGGCGTGGATCTTTCACAACGTAAGATTTTAATTTCTCGCGAGGATATCGCGAAAAAAGTTAAAGAAATGGGGCAACAAATTACAGAGGACTATAAGGATCAAGACAAACCACTTGTGGTCATTTCTGTACTCAAGGGAGCCATTCCTTTTACTGCGGATTTGATTCGTGCTATTGATTTGCCATTGCGCTTGGAAGTATTGGTAGCTTCCAGCTATGGTAGCGGTACAGTGTCCAGTGGAAAGGTTAACATTAAATACAAGAGCTTTGATGACCTTTCTGGCTGTAATGTTATTCTTGTTGACGATATTATTGACAGCGGCTATACTTTGCAAGCCATTGGCCAGACTATGGAAGATTTCAACCCGGCTCATGTGGCGTATTGCACATTCCTAAACAAACCTGAACGTCGTAAATCCGATCTCAAGGTGGATTATATGGGTTTTGACATTCCGGATAAATTTGTTATTGGTTATGGGTTAGACTACGACAGCAAATATCGCGAATTACCGGATATTGAATACATTGAAGTAGAGTAAGCAACACAGAAGAGAGGAATTTGCTATGGAAAGTGTTCATGAAATGGTGCTTGTTGTCGACTTTGGCGGCCAGTACAATCAACTTATTGCGCGTCGTGTGCGTGATTGCCATGTATATTGCGAAGTTGTGCCTTACAACAAGGCGCTCGATGCCGTAAAAGAAAAGAAACCAAAAGGTATTATCTTTACCGGTGGGCCAAACAGCGTATATGCAGAAGGCGCACCACAAATTGATCCTGCTATTTTTGAACAGGGGATTCCGATACTTGGGCTTTGCTACGGGATGCAAATCATGGCGCACACGCTAGGCGGAAAAGTCGAAGCAGCAGAAAAACGTGAATTTGGGAAAACGGTGACTCATTTTGACCATACTGCACCGGTTTTTAAGCAGTTGCCGGAAGAAAGCGTAACGTGGATGAGCCATGTGGATTATGTGGCACAAATGCCGGAAGGCTTTACCAAGATTGCGCATACCGATGATTGCCCAATCGCAGCCATGATGAACACTGAAAAAAATCTATATGCCATGCAATATCACCCGGAAGTAAACCATTCCGAAAAGGGTGTGGATATGCTGAAGAACTTCCTCACTGAAGTGTGTGGCTGCTCTGAAAGCTGGACCATGGCAAATTATGCCAAGACTGCCATTGAAAGCATTCGTGCTCAAGTAGGTGATGGCAAAGTATTACTTGCCCTTTCCGGCGGTGTGGATTCCTCTGTAGCGGCACAACTCTTGAGCTGCGCCATCGGTAGTCAGCTCACTTGCATTTTTGTAGACCATGGTTTGATGCGTAAAAATGAAGGGGATGAGGTCGAAGCTGCCTTTGCGAATAGCGGCATGCAATTTATCCGCGTAAATGCGGAAGAACGTTTCTTGAAGAAGCTTGAAGGCATTACTGACCCTGAAACCAAGCGTAAAACCATCGGTGAAGAATTCATTCGTGTTTTTGAAGACGAAGGTAAAAAAATTGGCTCTGTTGATTTTCTCGCGCAAGGCACCATTTATCCGGACGTCATCGAAAGCGGTACCGGTGATGCGGCTGTTATTAAGAGTCACCACAACGTAGGCGGGCTTCCTGCCGTTGTCGAATTCAAAGGTCTCATCGAACCGCTTCGTATGCTCTTTAAGGATGAAGTGCGTCAACTCGGCTTGGAGTTGGGCTTGGCGGAATACCTCGTATGGCGTCAACCATTCCCGGGGCCTGGGTTAGGCATTCGTGTCATGGGTGACATCACCAAAGAAAAGCTTGATATCCTGCGTGATGCCGACGCCATCTATCGTGAAGAAATTGCCAATGCCGGCCTTGACCGCAGCATTAACCAATACTTCGCTGTTCTTACCAACACCCGCACCGTCGGTGTCATGGGTGACTTCCGTACCTATGATTACACCCTCGCATTGCGCGGTGTCACCACCACCGACTTCATGACCGCCGACTGGGCACGCATCCCGTATGATGTATTGGATAAAATCTCCAGCCGTATTGTGAATGAAGTTGACCACATCAATCGCATCGTCTACGATATCACCAGTAAACCACCATCAACCATTGAATGGGAATAATGCTGTTACGAATCCCTCTGCTGGAAAGCAGGGGGATTTTTCTGCAAATTGATGTCAAGCACGAACTGTTGTGTTACAATACACCAAAGGGGATGTACCGATGATTACTATTTTTAACCGTAAGGAGCTTGTTGTCACAATGGACATGGCAAAGCAAGGGGTGATTCGTGATATACTGGCGGCGCATGGCATTGAATATTATGTGCGGACGATGAATCCTTCCGGCTCATCTGCAATGAGTGCGCGCGGCAGCTCGGGCTCTTTTGGGATGAATCTTGTACAATCTGTGGAATACAAGATATATGTGAAGAAGAAAGATTATGAAAAGGCAAGCTATTTGATTCGTGGGATATAACACAAGCCCGTCTTTATTGACGGGCATTTTTTAGCTTGCACAATCAGGTACAATGCCGTATAATCATTTTCGGAAAGAGTGGCAACTGCGCTTTTTGTAAAATTTCATAGACAGTTCGGCTTGATTTTTTGGAATCCGGCGTACCATCCTGTCGTTAAACAAAACTAGGGAAGTTGACCGGGCAGAATACTTCTATTCTGTCTATTCTTTTCTATTCCCGCAATTTGGCGGGTTATTTTTTTGCGAATAGAAAGGAGAAAAAAACATTGAAAGCATTGGTTTTATCGAGTGGAGGCGTGGACTCTACAACATGCCTGGCGTTAGCTGTGGAAAAATACGGCGCTGATGAGGTGCTCTCATTGGCAATGTATTATGGTCAAAAGCATGACAAGGAATTGGAGGCATCACGCAAGGTGGCTGCGTATTATGGCGTGGCACATAAGGTGCTCAATTTGGCAAGTATTTTTGCGGATTCAGATTGTACGTTACTGGCAGGAAGAGGCGATGTTCCTCATGAGGACTATGCCGCGCAGTTGAAAGCAGCTAACGGCGCACCGGTGTCTACGTATGTGCCATTTAGAAATGGCTTGTTTTTATCATCGGCGGCATCCATGGCATTGGCCAACGGTTGTGAAGTCATCTATTACGGTGCCCATGCTGATGATGCAGCCGGGCATGCTTATCCGGATACATCCAAGGCTTTTAATGAAGCGATGAACGCGGCTATTATCGAAGGCAGTGGGCATGCGCTTGCCATTGAAGCGCCGTTTATCGAATGTAGTAAAGCGGAAGTTGTTGCTTGCGGGCTCAAACTGAGCGTGCCATATGAATTAACATGGTCCTGTTATGAGGGCGGTGAGTTGCCTTGTGGTCAGTGTGCAACCTGTATCGACCGTGCTAAGGCGTTTGCGGCCAATGGTGCTGCAGACCCTGTACTTAAAGGGGGCAACTGATATGAACAATGATATGCTTTTCTTTGGTGCAATTGCCTTTTATCTTTGTGCGGTGCTTGTTTCGTACAAGCTGTTTGGCAGAACCGGGCTCTATGCGTATACGGTTATTTCTGTTATTCTCGCTAATATTCAAGTCTGCAAAAATGTGGATATTTTTGGCTTGGCAACCACAGCCGGGAATGTGCTCTATGCGGCGAGCTTCTTGGTAACAGATATCCTGTCCGAAAAATACGGGAAGCAAGCGGCAAAAAAAGCTGTTCACCTTGGGATTTTTACGACCGTTGTATTTATGATTGGGGTGCAAGGATTGCTGTGGTTTGTGCCAAATGAAACAGATATTATGAGCACTGCGATGGATCAACTCTTTGGATTGGTACCACGTGTAGCGCTTGCGAGCATTGTGGGCTATGCCTGCTCTCAAACGGTGGATGTGGCACTTTATCACATGATTTGGAATAAATCCGGTGGCAACAAAAAGCATCTATGGTTGCGTAACTGCGGTTCAACTTTTCTGTCACAGGCTGTGGACACAGTGGTATTTACAAGTATTGCTTTTTATGGTGTATACCCAAATCCGGTGTTTTTTAGCATATTATGGACAACGTATTTCTTTAAGGTGCTTGTCGCAATTTTCGACACACCGTTTGCATATTTGGCAAGAAAGATGACTGTTAGGGAGGAATAATGACATGAGTGAATTACAAGCGCTTGGCAAAGCAACTGCGTATTGCATGGACTATGCGCCGGAGGTGCTGGAAACCTTTGAAAACCAACATCCGGAAAACGATTATTTTGTAAAATTCAATTGCCCGGAATTTACTTCCTTGTGCCCTATCACCGGTCAACCGGATTTTGCAACCATTTATATCTCCTATGTACCCGGGAAACGTATGGTAGAAAGTAAGTCCTTGAAGCTGTATTTATTTTCGTTCCGCAATCATGGTGACTTCCATGAGGATTGCTGCAATAAAATTATGAAGGACCTGATTAAACTCATGGATCCAAAATATATTGAAGTGTGGGGAAAATTTCTTCCTCGTGGCGGCCTTTCTATTGACCCATATTGCAATTATGGAAAGCCCGGTACTCGTTGGGAGGACGTTGCATTTCAACGACTAGCCAATCATGACATGTATCCGGAACGTGTCGATAACAGATAAAATAAAAAAGGTATCTCCTTATGTTGTGCCCCAATTGATAGAATGAAAATCTAGCAATTGGGGCTTTTCATAAATCAGATACCTTTTTTCTTTAGAGCGTAATCACGCTACCACTTCCAATTTCTTCGAAATCAAAAGCATTGAGCATAGCGGCTTTGACATGAAGACTTACACAGTGGCAAGGAATACGGCGACAGCTTGGCCCAAGATTGGAAAGAAACTCAATGGTGTGACAGACGCGCTCATTCATTTCAAGCAGATGAAAACCGCCAATCACACCGGCGATGCGGTTGTCGCCACAAACCTGCTGAGCATAGCTGATGATATTACAAATACCGCTATGGGAGCAACCTGTGATGATAAAAATGCCCTTATCGGTGCGACAAGCGAGTGCACTGTCATCAACCATATAGTCATCTTGCAAGGCATTGTTTAGGCGCACCGTGCCCATTTTATGACGGGATTCAAAGTTGTGAATGGTAGGAATTTCGCCCAGAAAAACAGCGTGCTCAGTAAGCCACACAGGCTCCTTGCTTGGCTGATAGTCGAAAAGCTGTGGGATTTCCTCAGGCGTTGGAGGGCCAACATAGAGCGCATTAGCCCATCGTGGCGAAAAACAATGCGGATGGCAGATAAGAGGCACCCGGGAAACCTCGTGGTTAGCTATCAAGTGTGGCAAGCCATTGGTATGGTCGTCATGACCGTGAGAAATGACAAGGTGTGTGATAGTGGAAAGGTCGATATCCATCAGTTTTGCATTTTTAAGAAATACATCCGAATAACCGGTGTCAAACAAAATACGAGCACTATCTATTTCAATATAATAGCTCACGCCCGGTTCACCGTAATAATAACGGTCGATGAGCGTATTATTATCGCAAAGGATAGAAAGTGTTAAGGCCATAAGAAATCACTCCTTTATAATGGATGCGGGAATTGATTTCATTGTAGCGAATAAAGCCAGAGAGAGCAATGTGATTTGTGTGTAGCGGTATTGTTGCATTTTTGCAAGTGCAGAATGGCATTCTTCCTGATTCTGTATAGCAACATAGTTAGTTCAAAGTATTCAA
>OLPO01000120.1_pt1 | contig 69523 bp, 46 predicted proteins | sample 1672831 | NCBI WGS metagenome assembly OLPO01 (sample SAMEA3136728, study PRJEB25190) | human gut metagenome | reverse complement strand
TGATCGACCGCAATACGATGAACCGGAAACGAAAATGCTTTATGATACCGTTCTTCATCGTGATGCTTGCTGCTCTTGTGCTGATTATTGGTATGTGGAACAGGGCTTGAAGATGCGCCGTTCGTGCAGACATGGAGGCAGGTGCTGAAAAAGCGAAGCATACTGGCGCTGATCTGGGTTGCGGGAGCGGCAATTGTCGGCGGTATTGTCCATTTGATTTTCTAAGAAGTTGGAAATTGCCCAAATGAAAAGCAGAATCATGAACTGCAATCGGAGGCAAAAAAGATGAAGACGGAGAAACCGAAAAAGCTGATTCGATGGTACATTCTCGGTGCGATCGGAGCAGTTCTGATGGCCGTTGGGGATTGGCTGCTGGGGTGCGTTCCGCTTCAGGCGGGAGACACAGGGATGTTCAACCGTGCCTACTATCTGTCTGGCTCCTATGGGCTGTGGAAGCCTGTGCTTGCCGTTGGGCTGGGAGCAATCGGGGGCTTTCTTTATTATTTTGGTGTAAAAGCGCTGAATGCGGACATTGATGCAAAATACCAAAAAACAAAAACCATCCAGTTCCTGTGCGGGATATTCACCGTTGCAATCGCCCTGACCATCCATACATGGGTGGCCACCATGGCATGGTTTGCCACCTATCTGGGGCCGCGTATCGGAGCAGAGGCTACGCTTGCGGCGGTCACGGCCTATCAGGACGATATGCTCCCCGCGATCCTCCCACTGTATCTTCCGATGATACTGGTTTTCGGCATCCATTTTGTAATGCTGCTTGCCGGAAAAACGCGCTATCCGCGGTGGATGCTTGCGTTTCATCCGGTCACATGGAACCTTCTGCTGGCCGCAGTTCCCGATATTGCACAGGCGATGCAGATGCCGGTGGCTACATGGATGTCCGTGATGAGCCAGAGCAGCACGAATACCGCCATCGTGATATGGTGTATCGCGGCGGCATGGAGGTTTCCGGGATCGACCCGGAAAAACTCATGAGCCTGTATTCCATCGTCTTTCAGGATGTGACCCTGTTTGACAACACGATGCTCGAAAACATCCGTCTGGGGCGCAAGGGTGCCACCGATGAGGAGGTCCTTACGGCGGCAAAGCTGGCAAACTGCGGGGAATTTGCCGAGAAGCTGCCGGATAAGTGGAACACCAGCATCGGCGAAAACGGCTGCGCCCTTTCCGGCGGCGAGCGGCAGCGCATCTCCATCGCCCGAGCCTTCCTGAAGGATGCGCCCATCATCCTGCTGGACGAAGCGACTGCCAGTCTGGACGTGGAAAATGAAACGGCGATACAGGAAGCGCTGTCACGCCTCATCAAGGATAAAACGGTCCTCATTATCGCCCATCGGATGCGCACGGTTTCCAATGCGGACAAGATCGTGGTGCTCAAGGATGGCGCGGCAGCCGAACAGGGATCGCCTGCGCAGCTGCTGTCTGAGGGCGGCATCTTCGCTCACATGGTACAGCTCCAGACGAAGAGCCAGGGATGGACACTGGAATAGAACCTTGCACCAATCTCTTACAATCGAAAGGAAGTGATGAAATGGAGGCTATTTTAGGAATACTGATTCCTTTTCTCGGCACAACATTCGGTGCGGCCTGCGTATTCTTTATGAAAAAGTCGCTTGGTGATTTGATGCAGCGTTCACTTGCCGGCTTTGCTGCCGGAGTGATGGTGGCGGCTTCGATCTGGAGCCTGCTGATTCCTGCGATAGAGCAATCTGAGAATATGGGGAAGTTCTCATTTCTTCCTGCCTTTATCGGTTTTTGGGGCGGCATACTGTTTTTGCTTGCGCTTGACCACCTGATTCCGCACCTGCATGTTGGCAGCAATCAGGCCGAAGGGCCGAAAACCAGGCTCGGCCGCACAACGATGATGGTGTTAGCGGTCACACTGCACAACATTCCGGAAGGAATGGCAGTCGGTGTGATGTATGCCGGCTTTTTGGCGGGCAATATGCAGATCACTGCGGCAAGTGCATTTGCGCTGTCCCTTGGCATCGCCATTCAGAATTTTCCAGAGGGCGCGATCATTTCCATGCCCCTCCGGGCGGAGGGGGAAAGCAAAGGCAAAGCGTTTCTCGGCGGTGTGCTTTCCGGCACGGTGGAGCCCATCGGCGCGGTGCTGACGATTATTGCAGCGCAGTTCATTATCCCTGCACTGCCGTATCTTCTGAGCTTCGCCGCCGGTGCGATGCTCTATGTGGTGGTAGAAGAGCTGATCCCGGAAATGTCGCAGGGGCAGCACTCGAATCTTGGAACGGTTTTCTTTGCAGTGGGATTCAGCGTTATGATGACGCTGGATGTGGCTCTGGGGTGAAAAAACAACATCGATTAATACGGCCGGCGGTCTGCGAAATGCGAGGCAAGATCCTCTGGAGTCCAAGTTTTCCACATCCAAAAACAAAAGCAAACTTTTCTGCAAGCTTTCCAGTCTCTGTTAAAAGATCGATCAGCAGCTCCCTGCGATTATTTGAAAGATGTGCATAGTAGTTTTTGTGTGCCACGATTTCTCTTCCCTTCCCGCCTATTCCCCTTCACAGAAAATATGTCTGATTTTTTGGGCATTCTTTTTTGGATATGGAAGAAATGAGAAAGGTCTGGAAAAAGCAAGAAGACCCGTATATATCGGACACCTGGTGCATAAGCCAAAAACTGCTTGACAAAGTCCGCCGCTCTCTGTTATGTTTGGTATATAAACCAGATGCCGAATCGTAGAAGGATTTTATCTGGAATTTCAAGAGACAGAGGTGTGGTCCGATGGCAACAAGATTAAGTGAGCAGACGAAGAAGCGAATCCTGCAGGTATGTGTAAAGCTCTTTCTGGAGCAGGGATACCGAAAGACAACGATGGCGGAGATCATCGAGCAGGCAGGCGTTTCCAGCAGCAGCTTCCAGAATATTTTTCGTGCAAAGGACGGCGTACTGACAGAGCTTGTGCAGTTCATGTTTGAGAATCAGTTTGCAATGGCAAGAAGCGCGGCAAGTGTAAAGCTTCCTCCCGTTTATGTCTATGCAGTGGAAACCGCGATTCAGATGACGCTTACAGAACTGAACGAGAACCTGCGGGAGATCTATCTGGAAGCATACACGCAAAGGGAAGCCTGCGAATACATTCAGAAGGAAACGGCGAAGGAGTTGTATCGGATTTTCGGGCCGTATCAGCCGGAGCTGACAGAGCAGGATTTTTACAAGATGGAAATCGGATCATCCGGCATTATGCGGGGGTATATGGCATATCCATGTGACGAAGAATTCACACTGGAAGAAAAGCTTCGTTTGTTCTTCCTGATGAGTCTTCGAGCCTATCACGTTCCGGAGGAGGAGATCCATCAGGTGATTGGTTTCGTGGAAGGGCTTGATATCCGCAAAGTTTCCGAGCAGGTGATGCAGAAACTGTTCCAGGCACTTGCCATGCACTACGAATTTTCCCTGCAGGAGCTGATGCAGGAAACACAAAAGTAAGGGAGGAAAACATCGATGAAAATGAAACAGCTGACAGCAGGTATGATCGCACTGGTCATGAGCATGAGTCTTCCGATGACAACGTATGCCGCTGACTGGTATCTGGAAGATGGGTCCATTACCGTGGATGCAGGTGATTCCGGGCAGACGGTAACGCAGGGCAGCACCTCAACACCGGATGAAGCTCCTGTGGTTACACAGCGCGATAGTTCTGCGGAGACGAGTAACACCATCACGATCAATGCGTCTGAGAATGCAACGGCAAACGTGACCATTAAGGATATCAATATCAAAAGCAGCAATGATGCGATTGATGTGAATGGAAGTTCCAGTGCCAACATTACACTGGAGGGAGACAACAAGATCTTCTCTGAAACCGGCTCTGCACTGCATATTTCGGATGGCAATGTCACCATAAACGGAAGCGGCTCTCTGAAGGCCGAGATTCAGGATGAGCCTTTTGGCTATAACCATAATGCCAAAATCGGCAGCCATGAGAATGAGGACATGTCCGGCAGCATCCATATTACAGGAGATGCAACCGTAAAAACAGATGACAATATAGCATCGGACTGCGGAGGAGACGGAGCAGGCATTGGCTCCGGCGAAAATGGGGACATGTCCGGAAACATTGTCATTGACGGAAATGCGCAGGTTGAAGTATCCAGTAATGACAGGGGTGCGGGCATTGGCACCGGCGATGGTGGTCACCTAAGCGGTAACATTATGATTGGCGGGAATGCGCAGGTTTCGGCAACCGGTGCTGAAAACAGCGCGGGTATCGGCACCGGAGATGACGGCAATTTCAGAGGCAGTATCACCATTGATGGAAACGCAAAGGTTACTGCCAAGGCAGGCGGAGATCACACTGGTTCTGACGGCTCCGGTATCGGTACTGGAGACGAGGGGAAATTTACCGGGACAGTTACCATAGGCGGAAATGCTGCTGTGGTTGCTTCAGGCTCGGATGAAGGATGCGGAATTGGTACCTCAGATGGGAAATATATGAACGGTATCATTATCATTCGGGACCATGCAAAGGTCACTGCCTACGGCGGAAATCAGGGTGCAGCCATCGGTTCAGAGGATTACGGGGATATGACAGGAAAGATTATCATTGTCGGCAACGCCATTGTGAATACGGGCGTAGTAGACAATGCAGGAAATGCTCTTTCGGACCGTATCGGCTATATTGGTGATGGAGAAAATCCCAACCATGATAGCAGTGATGGACATTATATCATTGGATCAGACGTAACAATCAACAGCCTGAACGGAAGCGACACAGAAGCACTGAAGCAGTACGTCAATATGCACCTTGACAGCGAAGGAAATCCGACAAACCTGACGGAACTGGATATCAGGATGGAAAATGGAGTTTTTAAGGCAGAAGCAACCGGCGCGGGCAGCGTAGAAAAGGTTCTCTACAATGGCAGCGAAACTGTACCTGTTGCTCCCGGAAGCTATCCGGTAACCTGCATAATCAAGATTGACGGAAGCGAAATGGAACTTCCGATCGGAACACTGGTAATACCGGAGCCGGCATCTCCCGGTGAAACCGCAGCACCTGCAGAAAACACCGTGCAGGCACCCGCATCAGAGCCTGCAGAGAAAAACGAGGAAAGCACCGAGTATAAAGCTCCCGTACAGAAATCCCTTTACCGTGTCGTAGACAAGGACGGAAAGAAAAGCGTTTTCCATACCGCGCAGAAGGAAGGCGTACTGGCAATTGCAACCGATTCCGATTTCGCCATGCTGACGGGAAAAATGAAAGAGATCGAAACTCTTATGAATCAGGGCGTAAGCAGAATCATTTTTGCTACGAAGGGAAGAACCTCGACCTTCCTTCTCTCGGATCTTCTTGAAAAAAGAGCATACGGAGAAACCTATCATCTGATCCATGACGGAGAAGCCGTGGCATTTACCGTGGGCGATGCGATGGCGGATGTGAGCGAGATTCTTGAGAAGTAGGGGATTTTCTATACCGCACAGAAGGGCGGCGTACTGGCAATTTCAACCAGCCAGATGCATCCCTGTCTAGCTCTTTTGTTCCACAGAGATGATTTCTTCTGGCCGGATACATCCCCAGCTAGCTTTTTTGTTCTGCAGGGATGATTGTTTCCGGCCGGATGCATCCCCAGCTAGCTTTTTTGTTCCACAGAGATGATTGTTTCCGGCCGGATGCATCCCCAGCTAGCTTTTTGTTCCACAGAGATGATTGTTTCTGGCCGGATGCATCCCCAGCTAGCTTTTTTGTTCCGCAGGGATGATTTCAACCAGTCGGATGCATCCCTGTCTTGCTTTTTTGTTCCGCAGGGATGATTTCAACCAGCCAGATGCATCCCCAGCTAGCTTTTTTGTTCTGCAGGGATGATTTCAACCGGCTAGATGCATCCCCAGCTTGCTTTTTTGTTCTGCAGGGATGATTTCAACCGGCCGGATGCATCCCCAGCTAGCCTTTTTGTTCCACAGAGATGATTGTTTCTGGCCGGATGCATCTCTGTCTAGTTCTTTTGTTCCGCAGGGATGATTGTTTCCGGCCGGATGTATCTCTGTCTAGCTTTTTTGTTCCGCAGGGATGATTTCTTCTGGCTGGATACATCCCCAGCTAGCTTTTTTGTTCTGCAGGGATGATTTCAACCGGCCGGATGCATCCCCAGCTAGCCTTTTTGTTCCACAGAGATGATTTCTTCTGGCCGGATACATCCCCAGCTAGCTTTTTTGTTCCGCAGGGATGATTGTTTCCGGCCGGATGCATCCCCAGCTAGCTCTTTTGTTCCGCAGGGATTATTTCAACCGGCCAGATGCATCCCCAGGTAGCTCTTTTGTTCCGCAGGGATTATTTCAACCGTCCGGCCGGATGCGATGGTGGATGTGAGCGAGATTCCTTGAATCGTAAGCCTCATAAAACAAGAATTCAAAAATCCAAATTCCTGTTAAAAAGCAGGAAAACCTGTTTTTCCTGCGAAATGGCTATTAAGAAGCGGAAAAAAGTGTTCTCTTTACAAAACAGCCAGGGAGATTTAACATAGCACAGTCAGGAGAAAGTTTGTCTATACTTACTCAGAAATTGCAGGAATAAGAAGAAAGTGAGGTATTTTACGATGGCAAAGTTTAACTGGGGCAAAATGGGATTGTTTGCAGGCGGCGTTCTGTTCGGAACGGCAGGAATTTCGATCCTTTCCAGCAGAGAGGCCAGGAAGGCATATACGCACTGCACGGCAGCGGTGCTTCGCGGTAAGGATGCGGTTGTGAAGACGGCGACGACACTGAAGGAGAACTGCGAGGACATCGGAGCGGATGCCGCAGATATCAATGAGAAGCGCTATGCCGAGGATGAGGAGAAGGCGGTCGAGAACGCAAAGGCCCTCATTGCGGAGTACGAGGCGAAGAAGGAAGCCGGGAAGGAAGAAGAGAAGGCAGAATAAGTACGGAGCAGACAGGATATGAAATATGTAATTCGTCATGAATCTGCCCACACCATGCGCGTTCACATGGGTGGGTATCGTATGTCGATGGATCAGGCGGATATCCTGGAGTATTACCTGAAGAATCTCGCCTTTGTGCAGGATGCGAAGGTATACGATGAGACGGGGGATGCACGCATCACCTATAAGAAAACAGAAAAGTACAGGGGGCAGCTCTTGGAGGCTCTCTGTACTTTTTCTTACCAGGATCCTGCTGCCATCGCGCTTGTTCCGGAGGAAACCGGACGGGCACTCAATCATCAATATCAGGAAAAGCTCGCGGTGACCATCGCGGGAAGGTATCTTCGGAAGCTTTTTCTGCCGCTGCCGGTTCAGATCGCCTGGACCACGCTCAGGAGCGTAAAATTTATCGCAAGAGGAATTCAGTGCCTTCTTCATGGCAAGCTTCAGGTTCCGGTGCTGGACGCATCGGCCATTGCGGCCTCCATGCTGATGGGAGATTTTGACACGGCCTCTTCCGTCATGTGGCTTCTGGACATCGGAGATCTTCTGGAAGAGTGGACGCACAGGAAATCCATCGGGGATCTTGCAAGATCTATGTCCCTGAAGGTCGACAAAATATGGATGAAGGCCGCGGACGGGCAGGATGTGCTGGTTTCCGTCAAGGATGTGCAGGTCGGCGACCGCATCAGCGTCCGTACGTCGAATGTGATTCCTCTGGACGGCGTTGTCGTGGAAGGTGAGATGAGCGTCAACCAGGCTTCCATGACCGGAGAATCGGTGCCGGTTGTGAAGACGGAGGGCGGCTATGTCTATGCCGGAACCGTGGTTGAGGAAGGTGAGTGTATCATCGAGGTCACGAAAAAGGCCGGCACGGGAAAATACGACCAGATCGTCCACATGATCGAGGAGTCGGAGAAGCTGAAATCCACCACGGAGGCGAAGGCCTTTCACCTGGCGGATTCGCTGGTTCCGTATTCGCTCGGACTGACGGTGCTCGTCTATCTCCTGACGGGAGATGTCACGCGGGCAATGGCTTCACTGATGGTGGATTTTTCCTGCGCATTGAAGCTTTCCATGCCGCTTTCGGTGCTGTCCGCAATCCGTGAGGCGGGAGCCTATGACATTTCCGTCAAGGGCGGCAAGTTTCTGGAGGCTGTGGCACAGGCGGATACGATTGTTTTCGACAAAACAGGAACTCTGACGCATGCGACACCGACGGTGGTTCATATTGAAACCTTCGACGACGAGAGTGAGGAAGAGGCATTGAAGGTCGCGGCCTGCCTGGAAGAGCATTTTCCTCATTCCATTGCGAATGCGGTGGTGGCGGAAGCAAAGAAGAGCGGCATCCGGCATGAGGAGATGCATACAGAGGTAAAATATGTGGTGGCGCACGGCATTGCCAGCGAGATCAGCGGCAAGCGTGCGGTGATCGGAAGCTATCATTTTGTCTTTGAGGACGAGAAGTGCAGCGTGGATTCTTCGGAAGAGGACAGAATGAATGCGCTTCCTCCGCAATATTCTCATCTGTATCTGGCAATTGACGGAAGATTGAAGGCTGTGATCTGTATTTTTGATCCGCTCCGCGAGGAGGCGGCGGAGGTGGTGAATGCTCTGCATGGACTTGGGATTTCCAAGGTCTGCATGATGACCGGCGACAATGAGAAGACGGCCGAGGCTGTGGCTGCGGCTCTGAACATTGATGAGTTCCATGCGGAGGTTCTGCCGGAGGACAAGGCGGCCTTCATTCGGAAGGAGCATGAAAAGGGACGCAAGGTGATCATGGTCGGCGACGGTGTGAACGATACACCCGCACTTTCCGAGGCGGATGTCGGTGTTGCCATCAGCGACGGCGCGGCGATTGCAAGAGAGGTGGCGGATATCACCATTTCGGCGGCGGACCTGTATCAGATCGTGGTGCTGCGGCGACTGTCCGAGAAGCTGATGAAACGGATCGAGAGCAATTACCGCTTTATCATCGGCTTTAACGGATTCCTGATTGCACTCGGCATCGGCGGAATCCTTCCGCCCGCGACCTCGGCCATGCTGCATAATACTTCCACGGTGGCGACAGGCCTCAAGAGCATGACAGATCTGCTGCCGGAGAGCCGCATCGAGGACGCACAGGAACGACGCATCGCGGCAGCAGGAGCTTTGCCGGAGAGCCGCATCGAGGAGGCATAGGAACGGCGACTTGGGCAGCAGGAGTTTTGCCGGAGGAACAGCACCTCACGGCGGCAAGCATCACATCAGGGAGACATGCTGAGGAAAGTAATCAGGACAGGAATTTCATGGCCTGATGCAAGAAAACTGCATTTTGGAGACTTCTGTGAAAAACAGAAGTCTCCTTTTGCTTCCTCTCACTTGTTTTTTTTCTTTTCATTTGCTTTTTACTTTTTTCGCTTGCTGAATCGTCCCCTCCCCTGAGGGACAGGTTCTGGAATCAGAACATTTCTTTTCTCACTTCTCTTGCTTCAGGAACGAGAAAAGGTATTTACATATTCTTGTGAAGAGAAGCTTCTGAACTATGGATATTTGTGCTAATGTTCAGTACAATAAAGTCTTAGAAGCCGACCCATTGGAGCTTTTGGAAGTCGGTTGCAGAACTTTGAAAGCCGGCCGCGGAATCTTAGAAAGCCACCGTGGAGTCTTAGAAAGTCGGCCGCGGCAGAGAAATGAAAGCAAATCTCAAATTCGCATCATTTTCAGTTCGCTATAGTCGACGGTTATAATCAGTTTCAATTTGCATCAAATTGATTCAATTCGAAATCCAGGACAAATCTGATTCAAATCCGGAATTCAGAACAAATCTAATTCTAATTCGGAATTTAACATTCAGTTTTCAAACAGAAACATCGATGAAGGCGAGGAATATTATCATGCGAGTATTCCTTGCGATCAACTTATATAACTGCACAGGTGTGTTTGGGGTTTGGGTGGAAGCTCGCTTTCTCAGAATCATCCCTGAGAGAGAAATTTCATCAGCAGGGATGAAACTAGCAGGAGAGAATCATCCCTGAGAGAGAAATTTCATCGGCAGGGATGAAACTAGCAGGAGAGAATCATCCCTGAGAGAGAAATTCATCAGCAGGGATGAAATTAGCAGCAAGAGAATCATCCCTGAGAGAGAAATTTCATCAGCAGGGATGAAACTAGCAGGAGAGAATCATCCCTGTGAGAGAAATTTCATCGGCAGGGATGAAATTAAAAGGAGGTGATGAATCCCAAAAGGATATTTTCAGCCGATAGAGATACAACCGGTGGAAAAATAATCCCACAATCTCAGAAATGCAAGATTAAGATGCATTCACTCGGCTGTGAATGAGGAAGCAACCCAAAGGAAGACCGGCAGGTAGGTCAACAAGAAAGCAACTCGAAGGAAGACCAGCAGGTAGGTCAACAAGAAAGGCAAACAAGAAAATCAGCAGGGAAACCAGGAAAGGAGAATTTGATGCAGAAACTGAAGAATGCACTGCTTGAGGAGCAGAAGCGGTTGGAAAAGATCGTGGATGAGGCTCGAAATGAGAATGTCGATATGCCGGAAGGCTATCTCCGAATATCAAAGTGCCGGAGTGGATGCCGTTATTATCAGTGCTTTGAGGACAAAAACGACACTTATATATCAAAAAAGAATATAACCTTGTGCAGGCAATTGGCCCAGAAGGACTACAACAAAGCTGTTATCAGAAAAGCAGAGAAGCGGCTTGCTCAAATAAGAAGAACGCTGAAAACGGATGTGGATGAAGATATAAATCAACTGTATGATTCACTACATCCGGACAGACAGAAGCTGATTCATCCGGTCGAGGATTCCTGGGAATACAAGCTTCAGAAGTGGTATGAAATACCCTATCAGGGAAAAGAATTTCAGGAAGGAACAGCGCTGATTCTGACGGAGAGGGGAGAGCGAGTTCGGTCGAAATCAGAAAAAATACTTGCGGATTACTTCTACAGGAAGAACATTCTGTACAAATACGAAAAGCCATTGCACTTGAAGGAATTTGGCATAGTGTATCCGGATTTCACATTCCTGTCACCAAGGACCGGACAGGAGATTTACTGGGAACACGAAGGGATGATGGATAAGCAGGAATATGCAAGAAGTGCCGTGCGGAAAATAGAGCTGTACATGAAAAATGGTATTTATCCGGGGGAGCGCCTGATTCTGACCTTTGAGACGGAACAAAGTATGCTGAACCAGAAAATACTGGAAAGTCTGGCGGAGAGATATCTGTAAAAACATGAGGCGGCTGCCGCATGCGAGTACAGGCCGCATTGCCCGGACATGATCACCGCCCGAGAGCAGCCACTGCTTGAGAGCAGCTGCATTTAAAATGCGTATGTTTGTGCAGGAGTGTAAAAAGTATGTTTCGCTTCGGTATAATAATCGGTTGAAACTGCTCTGTTCAGAGATGAGAAATTGTGTCATAATGCCTACGTCAGCTGACATTTTTGTGATTACAGAATGTCGGAGGATAACATAGTTCTGCCATCGCTTAGGACAGATGTTCGTCAGGAACAGGTTGTTCACCTGGAACAGGGTGTTCGCTTAGGACAGATGTTCGTCAGGAACAGACTGTACATTGAAGACAGACGTTCACCGGGATGGCCGATTCCATTCAGAGGAGGATCAATATGAAGAAAAAAGTCATTAGCATGGTTTGCTCTATGGCAATGGCAGCAGCACTTCTGGCTGGCTGTTCCGGAACTCCGGTAACAGAGGATGCCACCAGCACCGCTGCTTCCACGGAGGCTGCAGCAGAGACAGAAGCTTCCGAAGAGGCTTCCACAGAGGCAGCTACCGAGGCTGCAGAGGCAGGAGACGAGAGCGCAGCTCTGAACATCGCAATCGTTTCTTCTCCTTCCGGCGTAGATGATGGTTCCTTTAACCAGAACAACTATGAGGGAATTCAGGCATTTATCGCTGAGAACCCGGACAGCAAGGTAACCCCGATCAAGGAAGAGACCGGCGATACCACTGCCTGCTACCAGACCGTAGAGGGAATTGTTGCAGATTATGATGTTATCGTATGCTGCGGCTTCCAGTTTGCTGGAATCGGACCGATCGCAGAGGAGAACCCGGATGTTGATTTCGTTCTGGTAGATACCAACCCGACCGATGCGGACGGCAACGAAGCTCAGTATGACAACGTATATTCCATGACCTTCAAGGAGCAGGAGTCCGGTTTCCTTGCAGGTATTGCAGCTGCAATGACAACACAGACCGGCAAGGTTGCTGTTGTCAACGGAATTGCATATCCTTCCAACGTAAACTACCAGTACGGCTTTATGTGCGGCGTGAAGTATGCGAACAAGAACTACAGCACAAATGCGGAGTGCGTTGAAGAGTCTGCATATGCAGGAACCGATGTTACCGGTGCAAACGTAGGCGGCAACTATGTTGGCTCCTTCGCAGATGAAGCAACCGGAAAGATCGTCGGCGAGGCTCTGATCGGCGATGGCTGTGATGTTATCTTTGTTGCAGCAGGTGCATCCGGAAACGGTGTGTTCACTGCAGTTAAGGAAGCATCCACTGCTGACAAGCCGGTATATGTAATCGGCTGCGATACCGACCAGTACAATGACGGCGTTAACGGCGATTCCAACATCATCCTGACCTCCGCTCTGAAGATCATGGACAAGAACGTTGAGAAGCAGCTGAACAACGTGAAGAACGGAACCTTCAAGGGCGAGAATGCTCTTCTGGGTGCAGATACCGATTCTACCGGTTTTGTAAGCGATCCTGCTCACTGCCAGCTTTCCGATGAAGCCATCGAGAAGATCAACGAGGCATATGGGCTCATCAAGGACGGAACTGTTGTTCCCGCTTCCAACTTCGGCGGCACAACTCCGGACGATTTTGTAGGACTGAACTAAAATAAGGAACTGCCAGACGTAACATCCGAACTGACTGGTGCAGCCTCCGGATGGTCCGGCTGCCGGGCAGAATGTCCGGCCGGACGTTTACGCCTGTCGGCGGTTTCAGGTGCAGCGGGTTTCAGAGACCCGTTGCATCTTTTTGCATTTTGTTTCCCATATATTTTGTTTTCACGTATATTTTTGTTTCACATATTCTGACAACAGGGAACCACAATGGAACAAAAGGAGAAGAGCACTATGGCGGAGTCACCTTACATTATTGAGATGAATCACATCACCAAACGCTTTCCCGGCATTGTCGCGAACGATGATGTCACCCTGAAGATCCGAAAAGGAGAGATTTTTGCACTTCTGGGTGAAAACGGTGCGGGCAAATCCACGCTGATGAGCGTTCTGTTCGGCATGTACGAGCCGGATGAGGGTGAGATTATTGTGCGCGGAAAGAAGGAGAAGATTGTTTCTCCGAGGTATGCATCCGAGCTGAACATCGGTATGGTTCATCAGCATTTCAAGCTTGTCAGCAATTATACGATTGCGGAGAACATTGTTCTTGGTGTGGAGCCTCAGAAGAAGGCACTCGGCCTGTTTCCGTATGTGGATATGAAGAAGGCCAACCGGGAGATTGCCGAGCTGTCGAAGCAGTACGGCCTGGAGGTGGATCCCACGAAGGTCGTCAGCGATTTGAATGTATCGACGAGACAGCGCGTGGAAATTCTGAAGATGCTGTATCGCCAGGCGGAGATTCTGATTTTTGACGAGCCGACTGCAGTGCTGACTCCGCAGGAAATCGATTCCCTGCTGAAAATCATTCAGAATCTTCGGGACGGCGGGAAGACCATCATTCTGATTACACACAAGCTGGATGAGATCAAAAAGGTGGCGGATCGCTGTGCGGTTCTGCGCCGTGGAAAGCTCATCACCGTGCGTGATGTTGCAGATGTGGATACGCGTGAGATGGCAAGCCTCATGGTCGGACATGAGGTGGAGCTGAAGCTGGAGAAGACGCCTGCCCGCTTCGGAAAAGAGATCCTGTCGGTGAAAAATCTCACCGTGCAGAACGAGGACAAATTTGATGTGGTGAAGAACGTATCCTTCTCGATTCACGAAGGAGAGATCTTTGCCATTGCAGGTGTCTCCGGAAACGGCCAGACGGAAATTGCGGATGCGATCGCAGGACTTCTTCCGGTGTCCTCCGGTTCGATCTCGGTGTCAGGAGAAGAGATTACGCATCAGAGTGTGCGGAAGAGAACCCGCTCCGGCCTGTTTTCCTACATTCCGGAGGATCGTCAGAACGTCGGTCTGATTCTGGATTTTCGCCTGGACGAAGACCTTGGTCTTCGCCGCTATTACCGCGAGCCGTTTTCGCACCGGCATGTTCTCAGCAGGAAGCAGTTCCGGCAATACGGAGATCAGCTGATTGACAAGTACGATATCCGCAGCGCGGAGGGCAATGAAACGATTGTGCGTTCCATGTCGGGCGGCAATCAGCAGAAGGCAATCGTCGGACGTGAAATCGAAGAAAATTCTCCGCTGATTCTCTTTGTGCAGCCGACCAGAGGACTGGATATCGGCGCAATCGATCGGATTCATCGTCAGATTCTGGAGGAAAGAGAGAAGGGAAAGGCAATCCTTCTGGTTTCTCTGGAGCTTGATGAAGTCATGCAGCTTGCTGATACCATCGGTGTCATTTACGGCGGTCAGCTGAACAAAATTGCTTCTGCATCGGAATTTACGACGGCAGAGGTGGGTGAGTACATGATGGGGGTAAAGAAATGAACGAGAATCAGAAGCGATATCTTAAGGTTGCATTTCTCTCTGTCATCGGAAGCCTGATATTCGGCGCTGTGGTCATTCTGATCCTTGGCAAGAATCCGCTGACAGCCTATTACAATCTGCTGCAGGGCTGCGGCATGGCCCCGAAGGGCAAGTACGGCGGCGGGAAAAGCATGCTGACGGATCTGTCCAGCTATGTGGACTTCCTGACACCGATGCTGTTTGCAGCTCTCTCATGTGCCGTTGCCATGAAAACAGGCCTGTTCAACATCGGAATTTCCGGTCAGATGCTGGCAGCAGGCTTTGTGGCAACCGTAACGGTTGGCTATTCGAATCTTCCGGGAATTGCGGCAAAGCCTCTCGCTATTCTTGTCGGCATGGCAACCGGTATGCTCGTCGGCGCACTGATCGGTCTTCTGAAATATAAGTTCAACATCAATGAGGTTGTTTCCTCCATCATGCTGAACTACATCATCCGGTATGTGACGAGCTTTTTTATCCAGACAAGATACGTGGATCCGGTTTCCCGGCAGTCCACTCCGATCAATGAGAGCGCGAGACTGACGCTTCATCAGCACCTGATCGGCGGCTTCAAGTATGATCTTCCGATCGGCTTCCTTCTTGCGATTGCCGTAATGGTTCTTGTGAAGTTTATGATGGATCACACGGATTTCGGTTTCGAGCTGAAGGCAACAGGCATCAACCGGACGGCAGCAAAATATGCAGGCGTTGATGTCCGCCGCGCGATTATTTCCTCCATGGCGATCTCCGGTGCTCTGGCAGGAATCGCAGGTGTTACCTACTATCTGGGGTATTTTGCCTCCATTCAGCCGAAGGTTCTGATCAGCACGGGCTTTGATGCGATTGCGGTCTGCCTTCTTGGAAGCTCCGAGCCGGCCGGTATTTTCGTTGCGGCCTTCCTGGTGGAAATCATCGAGAAGGGCTCAACCTACATGAGCTCGCAGGCAGGTCTTGAGTCCGAAATGGCGGATGTGATCACGGGTCTGATCCTTCTGGCCAGTGCCTGCAATGCATATTTCATGCAGAAAATGGAGCGCCGTGAGAGCGGGAAAAAGTCTGCAGTAAAGGTGGAAAACGCTGGAAACGCGGCAAAGGAAGAAACGGCGGAAAGCGCAGGAAAAGCAGAAGATGTGAAGAAGGAGGAGCAGGCATGACGGCGGTTAACAACATCATCATCAATGGAATGAGCTTCGCCCTTCCGCTTTTTATCATGGCAATCGGCGGTATCTACTCCGAGAGGTCCGGCATCACGAACCTGGCACTTGAGGGCCTGCAGGGAATGGGTGCCTTCACGGGAGCTCTCGTGGCCTACTGCCTGATCCGCAGCATGGGAGGAACGTCACAGGTTCCTTATTATATGGCGATGCTCTTTGCAATGATCGGCGGTGCCGTGTATTCCATGCTGCACGCAGCACTCTGCATCAAGTTCAAGGCCAATCAGGTCATCAGCGGTGTCGTGGTGAACATTCTTGCCATGGCACTGACCTCATTCCTGACAAAGACCATCAACCGGAACGTCTTCGGGGCAGCTTCTGATAAGTTTGAGCTTGGTGTTTCCCAGAGAATTACGATCCCGGGGCTGTCACAGATCCCGGTTCTGGGAGCATTCTTTACCAATGTATATCCGTTTGAATTTCTGATTCTTGTGATTGCGTTCATCGCGTGGTATGTGCTGTACCGGACCTCCTTCGGCCTCCGGCTTCGCGCGTGCGGCGACAATCCGGCAGCGGTGGATGCAGCGGGCGGAAACGTTGCGCAGATTCAGTTCATTGCCGTGATGGTCAGCGGAGCTCTGTCCGGACTTGCAGGTATCTGCTTTGCCTACTCGATTTCGGCGAAGTTCTCGAATGATATTTACATGGGATACGGATATCTTGCCATTGCAGGCTATATCTTCGGCAACTGGAATCTGCTGCCCTCTCTTGGGGCGTGCCTGATCTTTGGCTTTGCCAGATCCTTTGGCTACCAGATGGTTCAGATTCTCGGAATGCCGAGCGCGTACTCGGATCTCGTGATGATCCTGCCTTATGTGGTGACGCTGCTGCTTCTGATTTTCCTTTCAAAGCACAATCAGGCACCGAAGGCTCTCGGAGAAACCTACGACAAGTCCAGAAGGTGATGCGACAGGGAGAGCCCCTGGCGGACAAGTCCGGAAGGTGACGGAAGCCGCAGGAACAGTTACGAGAAGCAGATTGAATGAGGCTTCTTAGTGTGTTAAAATCGTGACAGTGTGTATAAGGGATCATTGTGCCCGAATGCACGCTGTCACATTTTTTCTATAACGAAACCCGGATGGAAAAGGGCAGGGGGACGGGCCGGAAACGGCTTACGGAACGCTGAACGGATCCGATCGCGGATTTCATAGATGGTAAGCACAGATGGATGGAGGTAATACAATGAGCGCATCGTTTGAGGACATCCTGGCACAGGTGAAGGAAATTCCCACCAAGAAGCTGTCGGTTGCGGCGGCCCAGGACCTTCCGGTTATGGAAGCTGTTTTTGAGGCGAAGGAGAGAGGAATCGCAGAGCCGATTCTGGTCGGTGATGAGCCGAAGATCCGTGAGATTGCCGGACAGATCGGCTGGGATCTGGACAAGGACGGCATCCGCATCATCCATGAGCCGGATGTGGATCAGGCAGCACTGACCGCTGTCAAGCTGGTTCATGACAAGGAAGCGGATATGTATATGAAGGGCGCACTGGAGTCCAAGACCTTCCTTCGAAGCGTTCTGAACAAGGAAGTCGGACTGCGCACCGGCAAGATGCTCAGCCATGTCTGTGTTTTCGAAATTCAGGGCATTAAGCGTCTTCTGTTCCTGACAGACGTTGCCTTCTGTCCTTACCCGACGCTGGAGGACAAGGAGCAGATCATCAATTACGTGGTCAAGGTCTGCAATGCCTGCGGCGTTTACAATCCGAAGGTTGCTCCCCTTGCTGCCGTTGAGGTGGTCAATCCCAAGATGCCGGTTACCGTTGAGGCGGCCGAGCTCACCAAGTGGAATGAGGAAGGACGCATCAAGGACTGCATCGTGGATGGACCTCTTTCCATGGATCTCGCCATTGACCCGGAGGCTGCGAAGCACAAAGCAGGCGCAGAGAACCGCAAGATTGTCGGCGACGCCGATGTTCTTCTGTTCCCGGATATTCATGCCGGAAACCTTGTATACAAGACGATTGTTCATACCGTTCCGTTTAAGAATGCCTGCATTCTGATGGGAACGAAGGCTCCTGCGATCCTGACCTCCCGTTCGGATTCCAAGGAGACAAAGGTGAATTCCATCGCCGTTGCAGCCGTTGTTGCTCATCACCTCGGAGAAGGTTTCTGAGAAGAGCTTTGACTAAGGAAGGAGTCTGTTATGGCAATCAGAAGTCTGATTATTAATCCCGGTTCCACTTCTACAAAGATCGGTGTCTTTGAGGACGAGACACAGATTCTGGACAAGACGCTCCGCCATTCGACAGAGGAGATCGCGCAGTTCGCGACTATTTTTGCCCAGAAGGATTTCAGAAAGCAGATCATTCTCGATGCATTGAAGGAAGAGAACATTGATCCGAAGAGCTTTCAGGTCATCGTTGGCCGCGGCGGTCTGCTGAAGCCCATTCCGGGCGGCACCTATGCCGTAAACGATGCGCTTCTTGCAGATCTGAAGAATCCGCCGCAGGGCGAGCATGCTTCGAATCTTGGCGGAATTCTGGCCCGCGAGATCGGCGATGAGCTTGGCGTTCCGTCTTACATCGTAGATCCCGTCGTTGTGGATGAGATGGAGCCGGTTGCAAGAATTTCCGGTGTTCCGGAGATCAGCCGCGTTTCGATCTTCCATGCACTCAACCAGAAGGCAATGGCAAGACGCTATGCCAAGGAGGTCGGGAAGAAGTACACCGATCTGAATCTTATTGTCGTTCACATGGGCGGCGGCGTATCGGTCGGCGCACATGAGAAGGGCCGTGTTGTCGATGTATTCAACGCACTGGACGGAGACGGAGCATTCTCCCCGGAGCGCGCAGGAGGACTGCCGTCCGGAGCTCTGATCAAGATGTGCTATGAGAGCGGCCTTACGGAAGCGGAGATGAGAAAGAAGATCGTCGGAAACGGCGGCTTCAATGCATATCTTGGAACCAACGATGCACGCGACGTTGAGAAGCGTGTCAATGAGGGCGACAAGGAGGCAACTCTGATCCGTGATGCATTTGTTTATCAGATGTCCAAGAATATCGGTGCAATGGCAGCAGTTCTGTCCGGAAAGGTTGATGCGATCATCATGACCGGCGGCATTGCTTATGACAAGGCTATTACACAGATGATCAGCGACCGGGTATCCTTTATCGCGCCGGTGAAGCTTTATCCCGGCGAAGATGAGCTGCTTGCGCTGGCACAGGGAGCCCTCCGCGTCATGAACGGCGAAGAGGAAGCAAAGGCGTATTAATATGGCGCCGCGGACAGACCGCGGCAGGAGTTAGAATCTATGGCAAAAATTACCGATAAGATTTTCGGGACGCACAGTGAACGTGAGCTTCGCAGAATTGAGCCCACAATCCGAAAGATTGAGAGCCTGCGGCCGGATATGCAGGCGCTCTCTGATGAGGAGCTCCGCGGGAAAACAGTGGAATTCCGCAAGCGCCTGAGTGAAGGCGAAACTCTGGATGATCTTCTTCCGGAAGCCTTTGCGGCAGTCCGTGAGGGTGCGAAGAGAGCATTGAATATGGAGCCCTTCCGGGTTCAGCTGATCGGTGGTGTCGTTCTTCATCAGGGACGAATCGCGGAGATGAAGACCGGTGAAGGTAAGACTCTGGTAGGAACGCTGCCGGTTTATCTGAATGCACTGGAAGGCAAAGGCGTTCACGTTGTTACTGTCAATGACTATCTGGCGAAGCGCGACGCGGAGTGGATGGGACAGGTCTATACATTCATGGGACTGACGGTAGGCGTTGTTCTGAATGGTATGAGCTCCGAGGAGAGACAGCAGGCCTATGGCTGTGATATCACCTATGTGACCAACAACGAGCTGGGCTTTGATTACCTGCGTGATAACATGGCGATCTACAAGAATCAGCTGGTTCTGCGCGGTCTGCATTATGCCATCATCGATGAGGTGGACTCCATCCTGATCGATGAAGCAAGAACGCCGCTGATCATTTCCGGACAGAGCGACAAATCCACCAGAATCTATGAGGCCTGTGACATTCTGGCGAAGCAGATGACCAGAGGCAAGGACGTGGAGGATCTCTCCAAGATCGATGCCATCATGGGAATTGAGCAGGAGGAGACCGGAGATTTTGTCGTTAATGAAAAGGATAAGATTGTCAATCTGACCGCACAGGGCATTGAGAAGACGGAGAAGTTTTTCCATCTTAAAAACCTGGCGGATCCGGAGAATCTGGAAATTCAGCACTGCATCATTCTGGCCCTTCGTGCCAACAATCTGATGCAGAAGGATCATGATTACATCGTCCGCGACGATGAGGTCATGATTGTCGATGAATTTACGGGCCGCGTGATGCCGGGGCGCCGCTATTCGGACGGACTGCATCAGGCGATTGAGGCGAAGGAGCATGTGAAGGTCAAGCGCGAATCCAAGACGCTTGCCACCATCACGTTCCAGAACTTCTTCAATAAGTTCGACAAGAAGTGCGGTATGACCGGTACCGCTCTGACGGAGGAGCAGGAGTTCCGTGAGATCTACGGTATGGACGTTATCGTGATTCCGACCAACCGTCCGGTGCAGCGTATCGATCACAACGACGCGGTTTACAAGACAAAGAGAGAGAAGTTCAATGCCGTTGTCGAGTCCGTCAAGGAGGCGCATGCGAAGCAGCAGCCCGTCCTGGTCGGCACGATCACGATTGAGACGTCGGAGATGCTCTCCAGGATGCTGAGAAAGGAAGGCATTCCGCACAACGTACTGAATGCGAAGAACCATGAGCTGGAGGCACAGATCGTGGCACAGGCGGGCCAGCACGGTGCCGTTACGATTGCTACGAACATGGCAGGCCGTGGTACGGATATCAAGCTGGATGATGAAGCAAAGGCAGCAGGCGGCCTGAAGGTTGTCGGCACCGAGCGTCATGAGTCCAGACGTATCGACAATCAGCTCCGCGGACGTTCCGGACGTCAGGGAGATCCGGGTGAATCCCGTTTCTACATTTCCCTGGAGGACGATCTGATGCGCCTGTTCGGCTCCGAGCGGATGATCCGGATGTTCGAGGCACTGGGCGTACCGGAGGGACAGGAAATTTCACACAAGTCCCTGTCAAAGGCTGTGGAAAGCGCACAGAAGAAGATCGAGACCAATAACTTCGGCATTCGTAAGAATCTGCTGGATTACGATCAGGTCATGAATGAGCAGCGTGAGATCATCTATGGTGAGCGCCGCGAGGTGCTGGACGGAAAGAGCATGCGGGATTCCATCTATAAGATGATTACCGGCATTGTGGAGCATTCCGTGGACATGGTGATCGGCGAGAACGCAGACTCCGACAGCTGGGAGCTTACCGAGCTCAATGACATCCTGCTTCCCATCATCCCGCTGGAGAAGGTGACAAGAGGACGCATCAACGACCTGTCACCGGACGGACTGAAGCAGCAGCTGAAGGAAGAGGCGGTCAAGCTCTACGAGGCAAAGGAAGCGGAGTTCCCTGAGCCGGAGGCGATCCGTGAGGTGGAGCGCGTCGTTCTTCTTCGCTCGGTGGATTCCCGCTGGATGAATCATATTGATGACATGGAGCAGCTGCGCCAGAGCATCGGACTTCAGGCCTATGGTCAGAGAGATCCGCTTGTCGAGTACAAGATGGCCGGCTATGACATGTTCAATGAGATGAGCCAGGGCATCATGGAGGATACGATCCGCACGCTGTTCCGCATCCGCGTGGAGCAGAAGGTAGAGCGCGAGCAGGTGGCGAAGGTGACCGGCACCAACAAGGATGCCGAGAGCGGTGTTCGTGAGCCGGTAAAGCGCGCGGAGAAGAAGATTTACCCCAATGATCCCTGCCCGTGTGGAAGCGGCAAGAAATACAAGAACTGCTGCGGCAGAGGACTGAATTGAGAAATCCGCAGAGGAATGCGGTAAGAGGATAAGAATATATGGTTGAACTTGACCAGATGAAAATCGAACTGCAGGGCCAGCAGGAGGCTTTGAAGGAAGGAATCGATTCCCTGAACATTCCGTTCAAGAAGCAGAGAATCGAAGAGCTTTCCCGTGAGATGGAGGCTCCGGATTTCTGGAGCGATGCCGACAAGGCCAATGCCAAGATGAAGAATCTGAAGGATCTGCAGAGAACGGTAGACGAAGCAGAGAATCTGGACCGTCAGTATCAGGACATCATGGACCTGATTGAGATGGCAAACGAGGACGGAGATGCGTCAGCGGTAGAGGATGTCCGGAATGAGCTGGATGATTTTGAAAATCATCTGGAGGAAATCCGCCTGTCCACGCTGCTGACAGGCCCCTATGATGAGAACAATGCCATTGTCTCCCTGAATGCGGGTGCCGGCGGCACCGAGTCCTGTGACTGGTGCTCCATGCTGTTCCGTATGTATTCCAGATGGGCAGATAAGAAGGGCTTTACCATGGATGTCATGAACCTGGTGGACGGCGATGAAGCCGGCATCAAATCCGTGGACTTCCAGATCAACGGAACCAATGCCTACGGCTTCCTTCGCTCGGAGCACGGCGTACACCGCCTTGTCCGGATCAGCCCGTTTAATGCGCAGGGCAAGAGACAGACATCGTTTGTCTCCTGTGAGGTGATGCCGGAGCTTGCACAGGACAATGATATCGAGATCAAGCCGGACGATATCCGGATCGATACCTATCGCTCCTCGGGTGCCGGCGGACAGCACATCAATAAGACGTCTTCGGCAATCCGAATCACGCACTTCCCGACCGGAATCGTGGTTACCTGCCAGAATGAGCGTTCTCAGTTCCAGAACAAGGACAAGGCATTTGAGATGCTGCGGGCGAAGCTCTTCCTTCTGAAGCAGCAGGAAGAGGAGGCCATGCGTGACGGCATCCGCGGCGACGTGAAGGATATCGCCTGGGGCTCCCAGATCCGTTCCTATGTCCTCCAGCCCTATACCATGGTAAAGGACACGAGAACGCAGGAGGAGACCTCAGATACCGATGGCGTTCTGAACGGTAATATTGACCGGTTTATCAACGCTTATCTGAAGATGCAGGCCAACAAGGGGCTGACGCAGGAAACGCAGTAATAAAGCACGTATTACAGAAAATAAAACAGCCTGCCCGAAGGGATGATTTGGAAATCCCTTCGGGCAGGCTGTTATTTTTACGGATTCAAGCCGGATGCAGAACCGATGAATGACAGGATGAATTACAGATCGATGTGCTCGGTTCCGTCTGCGTGCTCAAATGCAGCGAGCTCCGGATGCTCCTTCTTCTCTTCCGTGTAGTTCTCGTAAGCGGGACGCTTGTGAGACTGCTCCGCCCAGATCTTATCTGCGACAGGAGCCCATTCCTTCGAGTAGGCATCACACTTCTCACAGAGATGATCTACGCTCTCCGGAGACTCCAGGTTCGTCTGGTGAGCCCCGGTTGCCTCAACGATCTGGCGAAGGATCTGCGGGTTCTCCAGCATCGGGCAGGGACGAAGGTGGTTGCGGTTGAACGGCTGACCCTCGTGATAAGCCATGAACAGCGGGCTCTGGAGCATCTCCAGAATGGTGTTGTCATGGATGTTGGTGTTGGAGAAGTGGATGAACACGCAAGGCTCCGCATCACCGTTGGAGTTGATGTGGAAGTAGTTGCGGCCGCCTGCAATACATCCGCCGACGAATTCACCGTCGTTCTGGAAGTCCATCGGATAGAAGCAGATATCGCTGTCCTTGCCGCGGACCTCACGGATTCTCTTGATCATGTATTCACGCTGCTCTACGGTAGGCATAAGCTCGGGAGCCGCATTGTTGCCAACCGGCATCAGATGGAAATAGAAGCCAAAGCGCGCACCCTTTTCCTCCAGCATGTGGAAGAAGTCATCGCTGGTGACTGCCTCAATGTTGGCTCTGGTGTAGCAGATCGAAGTACCGAATACAATGCCGTGCTTCTTCAGAAGATCCATGGCCTTCATAACAGCGGCATAATGCCCCTCGCCGCGGCGGGCATCGTTGGTGTCCGGTGTGCCCTCGATGGACAGCATGAAGGTGATGTTGCCAAGCTCCTTGACTCTCTCACACATTGCATCGGTGATCAGAGTGGAGTTGGAGTACAGGGCGAAGAAGCAGTCGTTATGCTTTTCTGCAAGACGGAAAATATCGTTCATGCGGACAGTCGGCTCACCGCCTGTCATCATGTACAGATATGCGCCGAGATCCTTACCCTCGGAGACAATTTTGTCCATATCCTCGAAGGAAAGATTTGACTTGTGGCCATAGGTTCCGGACCAGCAGCCTACGCAGTGCATGTTGCAGGCCATGGTGGGATCAAACAGAATCAGCCACGGGATGTTGCAGCCGTATTTCTCACGGTTTGCGCGGATGGTCTTGGTGCCGCGAAGGAAAGCCTCATAGCCGAGGTTTAAGAGCATCATCTTCGCATAGTGGGGATCGGTCTCGTCGATGATGCGGTTGATGTATTTGAACCAACGGTTGTTGGGATCCTTGATGGCAGCGCGGACAGCATCAAGCTTGTCGGCGGCAGCACCCTTTCCGTAAAACTTCGCCGCAATATCGACGATCTTCAGATAAGTCTCGGTGCGGTCATCCGAGTTCTTGATGGTTTTGAGAAGTCCGTCAATGAGAACGGACATTGCCTGACGCTCTGCCGCATGAGTCAGATTTTCAACTTTTCCTGCCATAACTTCCTCTCTCTCTTCTGAAACTGAAAACCGGGCATTTCCTTCGGAAACGGGAAATGCATGGTCATGTTCACCTTTTTTTTGAACCTTTGACTATTCTAATGCCTGCAAAGCCTGATTTCATCGGACAAAACGCTCCTTCTGTCCCATGCGGGCGCGGAAACTGCAGGAAAGAGATGACTGACGGAAACGACATAGAAGAATAATTTTTCAGTGCGCTTTGCGAAAAATACGAAAAATATATATAATAAGAATATATGTGAGCTACATTGCAAAAATAGCCAGAAAACACGATTGTGGGGACGAAAACCTTAAAGGAGGAAGCCGTGAACAGTGAACGTATCCGGATTTTAGCGCATATTTATCGGAATCACTATGAAGAGTGGGCGGACAGCGCCTATAATCCGTGCGGTCGTTTTGCGGCGGCTCTTGTGTGCAGAAGGTACTTTAATCCGGATGCAGAGGATCTGGCGGCAATGCTGGACCGGGCCTTCGGGCCGGCGGAGAGCTTTCTGGAAAAGGATGATGAGAAGCCTCTGCAGGGTCTTTCGTTTCTGTGCCGAAACGGGCATGAAGAGGAGGTGCGCCGCGCGTTCATCCTGCTTCTGGGAGAAGACGGCGGGAGCATCGATGATCGCATGGAGAGAATTCATGAATTTGCGGAAACCTGCAACCGCCTGCTGGAGGATACGGCACCGGATCGCTGGGAGCTTCGGCAAAGACTCTGGAGCGGCCTGGATTATCTGGCACTGATCCGGCCGGAGCAGGACTTCTTCTTCCGTGCACCGGAGGTGATTGCTTTTGCCGGATATATTGAGGCAGAGGAGGAGATCGGCTATGACCGCTTCCTGAATCTGGTGAATTATTACCGACTGGCCGAGGACACGGCGGCGGAGCTTGCCGGTGAGACCGAGCTTCGGAAGCTGGTTCGCAGAAGGCTGGAACAGTACGGGAAGGAGCATGCGCTCGAGGGTCTGGAGGATGTGGATTCCAATCTCCATCTTCTTGCCTTTGATCTGATCCGGGCCGTGTATGCGATGGACTGGTATTCGGAGAAATCGGCAAAGCGCAAATCGCGGATCAGCACGGTGGCACAAAGACGCATTGACAAGATGCAGAAGGCCGCAGCGCTTCTGGAAGAGAGAGAGACGGCCGCCATGCAGGCAGCGAAGCTGTTTCTGGAGGAGAAAAAGGCAGCGATTCCCGAGCTGACCGGTCAGAAGGCGGTTCACAAATCCTTCGGAGAGGGCACCGTGGTTTCCCAGGACGGAAAATATCTGACGGTCAGCTTCGAGAAGGCACAGAAGAAATTCGCGCTGCCGGGCGCTCTGGTGAACGGTTATCTTTCCGTGACAGAGGAGGAAACTGTCCTTGCCGCCTGCAGAAGTCTGGCAGCGGTGCAGGAAAGCGCGCAGAAGGCGGAGAAGGAGCTGGAGGCTCTTGATGTTCAGCTGAAGATGTTGTTGACTTTGTAAGAAGAGCGCTATATCTTAATCGGTGACAAGAAAGCCGGCTTTCCTGTGAGAGTCGGCGGAATCATAACGCTAGGGGAGCGAAGGCTGAGAATCGGCTGCCGGGAGGCAGCCGGGACCCTTATTACTTGATCCGGACAATACCGGCGAAAGGAAGCAGCAACTTCTGCAGAGAGCAGAACCTTGAAGGTTCCGGAATTCTGAAGGTACCGGAATCTTGCAGGCTCCGGAATTCTGAGGGCATCAGGTTTTCTGCTGCAGAAGGCATGCGAACTCCCTCCTGCGTTTTTCTTATGAAGGAGGTTTTTTTTATGTCACTTGCAGTTCTTACCGAAGATGGTGTGTATTCCCTTACCGGGGCCGGTTATACCGTTCTGGTGCTTGTCATGCTGGCACTTCTTCTCGCCGCATGCTTCATCACGAAGGCAGACCAGAGAGGAAAAACAGGAACAAGACGTCTTGTTTTCTCCGCGATGGCGATTGCGCTTGCTTTTGTAACCAGCTTCATCAAGTTTCTGCATCTGCCGATGGGCGGCAGCATCACGCTGTTCTCCATGTTTTTCATCTGCCTCATCGGCTATTGGTACGGCCTTCGCGTTGGCCTCATGGCAGCAGTTGCTTACGGCATTCTGCAGATGGTTGTGGATCCGTACATCATCAGCGTTCCGCAGATGCTCTGCGACTATATTTTTGCTTTCGGGGCACTGGGACTTTCCGGTGTTTTCTCGAATGCAAAGCATGGCCTGGTCAAGGGATATCTGCTCGGCGTTGTCGGAAGATATGTTTTCAGCTTCCTGTCCGGTCTGATTTTCTTCGGACAGTTCGCGCCGGAAGGCATGCACCCGGCTGTATACTCTGCATCCTATAATGGAATCTATATTTTCACGGAGGCGATCCTGACGATTATCATCATCAGCATTCCGGCGGTTTCCAAGGCTCTGACCAACGTCAAGAACCTGGCAACGCAGGAGTCGTAAAGGACAGGCTGTATGAGCTGTGCACAGATCGCTGTATGCGCTGTGCACGGATTGCTGTATGCGTTGCGCACAGATTCCGGAAAATGGCTGTTTCAAGCATTTGGAAGAGGAATCAGCGAGAAGTCTGCTTCAGGAGTTTTCCTGAAGCAGGCTTTTTTTGCTATACTGAATTGTTGAAAAGTATTCTGCCGCCGTTTCCGACCCTCCGGGCGTTTGGACATTGCGTACTTCCGGGCGTTTGGACATTGCGACCCTCCGGGCGTTTGAACATTGCGGCATTTTCGGATGCTTTGCGAACACATGAGAACAGAACAGGAGAAGGAAAATGGCATTTCAGAATATTTTGTTTGATCTGGATGGTACGCTTACGGAGTCGGGACCGGGAATTACAAGATCCGTGCAGTATGCGCTGCATCAGATGGGAATCGAGGAGCCGGATCTTCAAAAGCTCGAGCCGTTTGTCGGACCTCCGCTCAATCTTTCCTTCCGAGAGCGGTACGGCATGAACGAGGAGGAAACCGGGAGGGCAATTCACTATTTCCGTGAGAGCTACGACACGAAGGGCATCTATGAAAATAACGTCTACCCCGGCGTGCGGGAGCTTCTGCAGATGCTCCATGAGCTTGGAAGCCGCCTCGCGATTGCGTCCTCCAAGCCGGAGCCGATGGTGCACAGGGTACTGGAGCACTTCGGAATCGCCGGGTATTTTGACGTAATTGTCGGCTCCCGCGTTGAGGAAGAGCTCGACAACAAGATGGGAGCAGACAACAAGCTTCTGATGGTGAAAAAGGCGCTGCAGGGGCTTGGACTGACCGGAGAGCCGGAGGCAGCGGAGGATCCGGAGCATGTGATGAACGGGAGGCCGGAGACCTTGAGGCGGGATCGCAGGAAAGCATATGCCATGGTGGGTGATCGTTCGTTTGATGTGAACGGAGCAAGAGCAAATCACGTGACCGCGGTGGGGGTTTCCTATGGCTACGGAAGCCGCAGGGAGTTGGAAGAAGCGGGCGCTGATTTTATTGCAGATACGGTTGAGGAGCTCGGCAGGATTCTGACGGCGTATGGAGACTGAAAGCGGGCTAAGACGGGACGGAGGCAGGACTTAGGCTGGTCGGAGCAGGACTCAGGCCGGTCGGAGCAGGACTCAGGCTGGTTGGAGCAGGACTTAGGCTGGTCGGAGCAGGACTCAGGCTGGTTGGAGCAGGACTCAGGCCGGGTTGGAGTCAGACTTCAGGCAGGACGGAGGAAGTGGATATGAATAGGAAAATGGCGGAGGCCGTTCTTCCGATGTTAATGTTTGTTGTGATTCGGGAAATTCTGGGATCTCTTCTTGCCATCCTGCAGGCAGTCCTTCTGCAGCAGGCGGACGCAGGCGTTCTTGCCTTTGTCTCCGTGCACGATGCAGACCTCCGGGCTCTGTCAGGCGCAATATCGATGGCGGGAGCATTTGCATTGACGCTTTGGAATGCCCGCGGAGAAGTAAATCTTCAGAGTGGCTGCAGTGGTGAGCTGCTGCGGAGTGCCTGCGGCGATGGGAGCCCTCGAGGTGCCTGTGGTGATGGGAGCCCTCGAGGTGCCTGTGGTGAGGCAATGTCCGGGGAAAGGCTTCGGGCAAGAGGAGATCAGTTGATCGCTGCGGCAGCAGGAATTCTGGCGGCCTCGGTGTTTCTTAATCTTTTTCTTGCCGGAGTGGGTGCGGTTCATGCAGATGCTGCGGCTGCTGACGCAAGCGCACAGGCAGGACGCGTCAGTCTCCCTCTTGGAATTCTGATTTACGGCGTCCTGAGTCCGCTGGCTGAGGAGACCGTTTTTCGCGGTATTACGCTGCAGCGCCTGTATCTTCTCTGTCATGAGAAAAAAAGCGGAAAAACAGCATTCCTGCTGGCAGCGGGCCTCTCCTCGTTATTGTTCGGTATTTATCACGGAAGCCTTGTGCAGGGGCTGTATGCAGCCGCCATGGGCTTTCTTTTCTGCCTGTTTCTCGCGCTTGGCGGAAATCTTTTCCGTGTTATCGTTCTGCACGGAGGTGCGAATGTGATGACGCTTTTTCTTTCCCAGGCGGGGACCTTCCGCAGGGCTTCTGCGTCTGTGATGGCAGGCGCTTTTGGAATTGCTTTCTGCTGCGGAGGATATGTGCTATTCTCAAGGAAGCATAAGAACGAAGTGTAGAGTTGGATCAGCAGCTGCGGAGGAAATGGAAGCTGTAGCTGTGGAAGAAACGACAGCTGTAGCTGCGGAGGGAATGACAGCTGTAATTTCAGGAGAAATGGCATCAGGAAGAAGGTAAGCGGAATGCGGAATGAAGAGAATTGGGACACGGACGGATCGGAGCAGGATCCGGCGGACTGGAAGACCTGGGACCATGAGCCGGAGAATGATTGGGGCCGTGATCCGGAGACTTCCGGAACAGATGACTGGGGCCATGATCCGGAGACTTCCGGGGAGAATGACTGGAGCCGTGATCCGGAGACTGCCGGAGCAGATGACTGGGGCCATGATCCGGAGACTGCCGAGCGGGATAGCCGAGGCTGTGATCCGGAGACTTCCGAGCGGGATAGCCGGGGCTGTGATCAGGCACCGGACGAGAGCAATAATCGGAATCGGAAGCGGGCTCCGGAGAAGAAAAAGCGGCGCAGGTTTGGCTGGCTGATACCGGCCGTTCTGTTGGTGGTTTTTGTTTTCTCCTTTGCAAATTTCATGAGGGAGTTTCTGACCTATCAGCAGGCGAAAAATGAATACAAGGAGCTTGGGAAGTATATCGAGGTCATTCCGGAGGGAGAAGAAGCACCTTCTGATGCAGAAGCGGAAGGGAGCACCGCGGAAGCGCCGGAGGAAGATGAGAAGGAGCAATACCAGTATCCGAATCTTCAGATCGACTACGATGGTCTTACGGCAACAAACAGTGAATTTACGGGTGTCATTTATATTCCGGTGCTGAATCTTACATATCCGATTGCCCAGTCAACAGGAAATGATAAGTATCTGCACACGACCTTTGAGGGAACGAGAAATGCATCCGGCTGTATCTTTCTGGATTGTGCGGCAAGCAAAGACTTCTCGGACCCGAACTCCTTTGTTTTCGGGCACAACATGAAGAACGGGACGATGTTCGGAAACCTGAAGCAGTTCCTGCAGAAGGAAGAGCTGTGCGATGAGGATCCTTATATTTATATTTATCAGAAGGATCAGGTGCTGGTATATCGCATTTTTGCTTATTATACGATCCCGGTCAGAGATGATGTATACGATGATTTTTCCGGAGACGACGGGTATGATGCCTATGTCGCGGATGCCGGAAAGCACTCCGTGTATCACTCGTCGAAAGAGGAAAAAATCGACTGGAGCAGCCGGCCGGATCTGCTTACGCTGTCGACCTGTTATGCGACCGGCCATGTGAATAACTTCATCGTCCAGGCGGCCCTTGTAGAAAACGTAAAACAGTAGCTTTACAGAAAAGACTTGAGACGGAACAGGAAATCGGGGTGTTGGTTTCCTGTTTTTCTTTTCCGGATGCTGTCGGGGGGCCAGAAAGGAAATCATCCCTGCGAGAAAATTATGCCAAAACAGGATGAATTCGGCCGGAGAAAATCATCCTTGGGAGAAAGTTTTGGCAAAATAGGATGAATTCGACCGGAGAAAATCATCCCTGCGAGAAAATTCTGCCAGATCAGGATGCATTTGGGCGGAGGAAATCATCCCTGCGAGAAAGTTTTGTCAAAACAGGATGAATTCGGCTGGAGGAAATCATCCCTGGGAGAAAGTGATGTCAAATCAGGATGCATTCGGCTGGAGGAAATCATCCCTGGGAGAAAGTTTTGTCAAATCAGGATGCATTCGGCTGGCGGGAATCATCCCGGGGAGAAAGTTTTGGCAGATCAGGATGCATTTGGTCGGCGGAAATCATCCCTGCGAGAAAGTTTTGTCAAAACAGGATGAATTCGGCTGGAGGAAATCATCCCTGGGAGAAAATTATGTCAGATCAGGATGAATTCCGACGGAGGAAAAGTCTGGAACTGCGGGAATGCAAAGAAAACACAGGCAGCCTGGAGCTGCGGGAATCCGTTGACATTTTAATTTCTGTCGAATTATAATTGTTTCAATCTATTACGCCGCATTTCTTTTGAAATTCAGAGGCTTTGAATGCGGACGATCACAGTACCCGCACCGGATGGTGCCGGATAGTACTTTCTTGTATTAATTCCGAAATTCTATTGTTTAACAAACACATCACATATATAACGACACCAGTAAGGAAGAAACAGATGAGAATGACAAAAGATATGTATGAGTCACTCCAGGTCAAGGATCTCAAGGAAATTGCGGCAAGCCGCGGACTGAGCCTTCCGGCACGAGTGAAGAAGGAAGACATCGTCGGAAAGCTGCTGGAGCTTGACCGCGCAGAAGATGAGAAGGTCCTGAAGGAGCGGGAAGCAGCCAGAGCACAGCGTGAGGGCGCCGGCGAGAGGGAGCATTCTGCACCTGCAAGGCGGGGGCGCAAGCCCGGAGCCCGTAAAGAGGAAGGCAGGGAAGGACGAAAGGAAAAGGAAGGCCCGGCATCGGAGAAGAGAAGAGCCGGCCGTCCCAGGAAGAAGGAAGCTTCAGCAGAAGCTGTGCAGACGGAATCGTCCGTACAGACGCAGACTGCCGCATCAGGATCTGCAGCATCTTCTTATCAGGAGAGCGCACAGGAGATGGCACCTGCTCAGGTACAGGAGACTGCAGCTTCCATGGAGAATCCGAACGCAGGACAGCAGCCGGCAGAACAGCAGCTGGCAGGACAGCAGTTGGCAGGACAGCAGCCGGCAGAGAGCGTGGCTGCAACTGCGGGAAATTCGGGGACGGTACGTGCAAACGCAAATTCAGAAGCGGTACGTTCGTCCGGAAATTCAGAGGCAGTTCGTGCAAACGCAAATTCAGAAGTGGTACGTCCGTCTGGAAATTCGGATGCAGCGCGTGCAGCAGGGAACCAGGCGTCTGAGCAGGGAAGACCGGATTTTTCTCCGTCGCAGGCGGTTGCAGGACGATATGCGCGGCGCGGACTTGTGCGTCCGGACCAGCAGATTGTGCATAAGAATGAACTGAACCGCGAGCTGGACAGCGGAGAGATGGCACATGGCATTCTGGAGGTGCTGGGAGATGGCTACGGCTTTATCCGTTCCAGCAACTATATGCCCGGCGACAATGATGTCTATGTTGCACCCAGCCAGATCCGCCGCTTCAATCTGAAGACCGGCGACATCGTGGAAGGAAACATCCGGATTCGCAGCCAGAACGAGAAATTCTCGGCTCTTCTGTTCGTGAAGTCGGTAAACGGAATTGACCCGGAGGAGTCCAAACGGCGATATAACTTCGAGGATATGACGCCGATTTTCCCGGATGACCGCATCCGGCTGGAAAAGCCCGGAGCATCCATCGCAATGCGTGTGATGGACCTGATGTGTCCTGTCGGAAAGGGACAGCGCGGAATGATCGTGTCACCGCCGAAGGCCGGCAAAACCACTCTGATGAAAGAGGTTGCCAAGTCTGTCAAGGCCAATAATCCGGACATTCACCTCATCATCCTTCTGATTGATGAGCGTCCCGAGGAGGTCACGGATATTCGTGAGGCACTGGAGGGACCGAATGTGGAAGTGATCTATTCCACGTTTGATGAGCTGCCGGAGCACCACAAGAGAGTTGCGGAGATGACCATCGAGCGTGCAAAGCGTCTGGTGGAGAGCAAGCGCGATGTCATGATTCTTCTGGATTCCATTACGAGACTGACGAGAGCCTACAACCTGACAGAGCCCTCCAGCGGAAGAACACTTTCCGGTGGTCTCGATCCGGTGGCACTGCACATGCCCAAGCGCTTTTTCGGCGCAGCCCGCAATATGCGCGAGGGAGGATCTCTTACCATTCTTGCTACGGCTTTGATTGAAACCGGCTCCAAGATGGACGATGTGGTTTATGAGGAATTCAAGGGAACCGGCAACATGGAAATGATCCTGAACCGTAAGCTCTCCGAGCGCAGAATTTTCCCTGCGGTGGATCTTGCAAAGTCCGGAACGCGCCGGGATGATCTGCTCCTTACTCCGGATGAGCAGGAGTGTGTGGCAACGATCCGAAAGGCATTCATCGGGGCCCGCGGTGAGGAAGCTACCGACAGTGTTCTGGATCTGTTCTATAAGACACGGACGAACGGCGAATTTGTCAACATGGTGAAGAAGCATATGTGGAGCTTCTGACAGCCGGAAGATATGTTATCAGCGAGAGGAAGCGGAGATTTGTTTCCTTTCGCTGTTTTTTTATAGCGGTGTATCGGACGAGATGAAAAAACGATACTTGTGAAACGAAAAAAGGAGATCTGTCATGAACCGGAGAATACCTGCATTTCTTCTTGCATTACAGAGGCAGCACTCGAAAAGCTTTCCAGGATGAGCGATGAAGAGTTTGAGAAACCGGAGCTTTATCCGGATTTTGATGTATGGAAATGAAAAGAGATCGCTACCTGAATACGCTTATCCGTAAGGAGCAGCTGCTGTCAGAGGGAGTAGATGAAGATCACATTATTGAATGAGCGCCTATGATTTCCTGCTGAACGCGAACAGGCTGGAAAACTAAGAGAATGGGCAAGAACGACAAGATCTGCCCCAACTGTGGGCGTAAAATGTAGCAGCAGTTTATCGGACTCCTTAAAATTACTTGCCGGAAAGGAGAATCCGGACGAGGAATAGGTGGTCATCTGATTTGAGGGTTATTTTTTTACCGGAAATGGAGAGTTATCTGGCGAGAGGACATGAAACAATCATAAAACATTCGAAATTTACTACGAAACTACTTAAAAATGATTGACTTTCCGTTCTCCGGCGTTAAGATATTTCTGTAAGAAGGGGCGTTTCTCCCAAATGGGAAGAAAAGGGGTGACAGTCATGAGCAGGAAATTAGTAAGAACGATGATTACCGCACTTGTTACGGCATCATTATTGGTGCTGACCGCGTGTGGCAAGGCCGAGCAGGCTGCGGATACCGCTTCGCTTGATGATGGGGCGGTGACCAGACTGGAATCCGATGAGGGAGAGGAGCACTACATTGATGATAATGCGATCGCCCTTGCGGGGAAGGCTTCTACTTCAGCCGGAGTGACCATGGCACAGTCGGCACTGGCACTGATCAATCAGCAGAGAGCAGCACTTGGACTGGCAGCACTTGTCTGGAGCGACGGGCTGGCGAAGGATGCACAGGTTCGGGCACAGGAATGCGAGAAGAGCTTCTCCCATACGAGACCGAACGGAACGGACTGGTGGACCGTGGACAGCAATCTGATGTATGGTGAGAATCTTGCATACAATTATGCGGATGCGAACAGTGTTGTAAGTGCATGGATGGCATCGCCCACACATAAGGCCAACATCGTGAACGGTGAATTTACAACCGTTGGAATGGCTGCTTATCAGACTGCAGGAGGCGTCTGGTACTGGGCACAGGAATTTGGTTATTGATGATCGATCGCATAAGAAGCGTAGAGATAAGGCTTCGGGGCGGAATCACAGAATACAATAGAAAAGCGAATGTCAGAGAGCAGCTGCCGTAAGGCGGCTGCTCTTTTTGTGATTATAACGAGGGGTGTCTTGCCGTAATGATGGAACAAGGACGGAAGCGATTGTGTTGTTTCCGCCCCTTGCTTTCAGCTTCCAGCCTGAATTTCGATCATTTTGAAGTTGTCTGATCGGTTTTGGGACTGTCGGGCTGTTCATTTCCTTCTTCGGTTGGGGGATTTCCTTCGGGCTATTCACTGTTTTCCCCTGAGGGAGGATTGCCCTCCGGACGTTTTCCCTCAGGCCTTTGGCCGTCAATTTTTTTGAAATTTCCAAGGACCTTGGAGCCGCCTCTTCGTCCCATTCCGGTGGAAATGGATCCGGACTGTGCGTAGCTTGTTGTTTCCGTATCTTCGGAGGAAAGCGTGCAGCTTGCGCTTTCTGTGAGGTCTGGTGATGAGAAGATGATATAGGAGACGCTGCACATAGCTTCCGCGGAATACAGTGTGGTCTGATCATCAGACAGGATGGAGAAGCTGCTTCCGTTTGTGAGAAGAGCGGTCTGGCGGAAACCACCGCCTTCGGAGGAGTCTCCGCTGAAGATGACGCAGGGCTGAGATGCTTCCAGATGGATCCCCATCCCGCTGCTTTCTCCGGCTGCCAGGACGGTTCCGCCGGAGATGGTCACCGTGCCGTCTGCATCCAGGGGCTCATTGTCTGCGGCGTTCGCGGTCCATACGGCGACGCTGCCTCCGGAAATGATCAGATCTCCGTTGGAATCAAAGCCATCTCCATTGCTGGTAGAAGCCGTGATGCTGCCGCCTGTGATGTTAATCTGAAAGTCCCCATTTGGCTGATTCGAGTCGGCTGCATTGATGCAGTCATCGGTCGATTGAAGATCGATATCTCCGGAGAAAATGTTGACAACCGTTCCCTCCAGTCCTTCATAGCAGGAGGTGATGGAGATCGAAGGGCCATCCGTTCCATCCGCGCCGATGTTCAGCTCGCCGTCACTGTGCAGAGCATCGTCGCCTGCGGAGATTTCAAGCGTGCCGCTTTCCACATTCAAAATAGATTCGGCATTTACCGCATCGTTGACAGGGGCATCTATCGTAAGCGTAAGTTCGCGGATGGTGAGGGATGCATCGCCCTCTGCCTCGGTGGAGGCGCCGGACCTGATTCCGTTCTTGCCGTTTGCCTGGAGAATCAGTTCGCCGGTTCCGCAGAGGACTACCTGCGAGCCGTCCTTGCACTTGATGACAGCATTTTCCGCTGTGGAATTGTTGCTTGCGTCGTTGCCGGACTCTGTTTCGGAATCATTGCCTTCGGCGTTATTGTTTTTCGTATTGGAATCGTTGCTACCGTCATCGTTGGCCTCCGTATCGGAGAGCGTGTTTACGGTTCCGGCGGCCGTTTCGATGGTGACCTCGGTGCTCTTTGCGCAGATCAGCGGAGCGGTGGTCTGGGAGGAGAGTGTCAGGCCGTCCAGTACGAGGGCAACACCAGTGGTACCCTTTTGCACCTTCACGCTGCCGTCTTCGCAGCTGCCGGACAGAAGATAGGTACCTGCGGCAGTGATGGTAAGGGAGGTACCATCAATGGAAAGTCCCGAGCCGTCCGCTGCGGTGATGCCATCGTTGGAGAAGCGGATGCTGATGCCATCTTCTGCGGAATCCGCAGACGTTCCCGAAACAGCTGCTCCTGAAGCGGACGCATCGGAAGCACTGTCTTTGGCGTCGGAGGCAGCATCTGTTTTCGCTGAAGCGGACGCATCCTGAGATTCGGAAGCATTCTGGGATTTGAAAGCATTCTGAGAGGCTGATGCACCCTGCGATCCGGACATGGAACAGCCGGTCAGCAGATTCAGAATCAGTGCAGCAGTTAGCGTCCGGGTGAGTACAGATGCGAATCTGTCGTTTATTTGCTTCATAAGTTCTTCACCTCCTGTCTGTCGTCTGCGGGAAGGCCGCTTGAAACTTCCAGATTGCCGTTTCGGCATCGCATGGAATCAAGCAGCTCCTTTTCAAGAGTGGTGTCTTTCAGTGTAACACGGTAGTGCAGGCTGTAGAGGCTTCCCATGTTCACGGTTTTGACATGAACGAGCTGGGAGGCGGTGGTGTAATTTTCAAACAGATCGGTAAACAGATCTGCATAGTCAAGGTTCTCCGGGACGACGACCCGGATGTCACGGTCTGCGGGGTCCAATTCGGGGGCTTTCTGCAGGAAGAAAATAAGGCAGGTTACAGCAGCTGCCAGAACGGCCAGGAGGACATAGCCCATGCCGCAGCAAAGGCCTGTGGTCATGGCAAGAAAGATTGCCATGATGTCCCGCGCGGTCCCGGGAACCGATCGGAAGCGGACCAGACTGAAGGCACCCGCAACCGCAACGCCGGCCCCCAGATTGCCGTTTACGAGAAGAATGACCAGCTGCACCAGAAAGGGGAGCACCGTCAGCGCCGAGGTCATCGTCCCCGGATCCTTGCTGATTTTCCGGTAAGCCAGAGAAATTCCAAAGCCAAGTGCGATGGAAACCGCACTGCTCAGGAGAAAAGCGGTCTCGGTGACTGTGGATGTATAAAGAGTAGCAAATATTCCGTCAAGCATATCGTTTCATCTCCATTTCTTTTGCGTGTCCATTCATCCCTTTGCGCCAACGCGGATCCCGGCAGATTCGTTCATAGGCCCTTCCGTATTTCGAAAACGACACCGGGAAAATTCCGATCTCCGACAGTGCCTGCGCAAGCCATAAGGGCGCGGCATTGGATATTTTGACCTCCATCAGCGTCTGATCCGGAAGGAGAATGGCTTCTCCGAAGGTACCCTCCCGAAGATCGAGGCGGTCTGTCCGGAAGAGAATATGGTACTCATTATCCACACGGTTCTGAAAAAGTGCTGAAAAGGATGGGGCAATCTTAAAAGTTGTGGGATTTAAAATCTCATCCGAAGGCAATTCCGAGAACGCGGGCCCTTGGCGATGCTGATTTCATCCCTGCGGATAAAAAATCTCTTCGAGGGATGATTCTTCCTCGCTGATTTCATCCCTGCGGATAAAAAATCTCTTCGAGGGATGATTCTTCTCGGCTGATTTCATCCCTGCGGATAAAAATTCTCTTCGAGGGATGATTCTTCCTCGCTGATTTCATCCCTGCGGATGAAAATTCTTTTCGAGGGATGATTCTTCCTCGCTGATTTCATCCCTGCGGATGAAATTTCTCTCTCAGGGATGATTCTTCCCCGCTGATTTCATCCCTGCGGATAAAAACTCTTTCTCAGGGATGATTCATCCCCGCTAGTTTCATCCCTGCGGATGAAAATTCTCTCTCAAGGATGATTCATCCCCGCTGATTTCTTCCCAGCCAAAAGAATTTGTTTTCAGTGCGCGGCTCGAAATCAAATTTTTTCAGCTTGCTTTCAGAATTCTGCGTAAAATAGCATAATGAAGGGATGAAGCTGGGAGGAAGAAGCCGGGAGGAGAGAGCTTTGAACATACTTATTGTGGAAGGCAGCTCTGGAGCTGGAGTCACTGGCATACGAGAAGAAGGTGGTGCTGGATACGAAGCTTCCGGAGTCCTGCATGCTCTGCAGCAGCGGGGAAGACCTCCTTCGCATTGTCAGCAGCCTTCTGGAGAATGCGCTGAAGTATGAACCGGAAGGCGGCCGGGTCCTTCTTTCGCTTGTCCGCGAGAAGAAAAATGCCGTGCTCTCGGTTCAGAATTTCGGAAGCAGCATTGCGGAGCAGGATCTTCCGCATGTGTTTGACCGGTTTTATCGAAGCGACAAGAGCCGCGGGAGCAAGGACGGGAGCTTTGGACTGGGGCTTGCCATCACAAGGGAGATGACAGAGCGGCTCGGAGGGAAAATCACCGCCCGGAGCAGCCGGGAAGATGGGACGATTTTCACCGTTTCGTTCCGCATCTGAAATACACATCTGAAATACAGAGGAAACAACCGAACAATTCCGTCAGCAATTGGAAGATTTGAAAAGTGGTGCGCCGCCAGGCACCACAAAAACAAAAACGCGAGGCACAGCAGCCATCACCGGCTGCCGCGCTCCGCGTCTTTTTATGAATGAGGTCAGACCTTGCTGACCCTGTTGTATTGTGAATGAGGTCAGACCTTGCTGACCCTGTTGTATTTGGTTTAGATTCCGAAGTAGCGCTCTGCGTTGTAGCAGCTGATGCCCTGCACGATCTTCTTCAGGGAAGCCTCGTTGTTCGGATATTCGCCGTCCTCTACCCACTGACCGATCAGGTTGCACATGATGCGGCGGAAGTAGTCGTGACGGGTGTAGGAGAGGAAGGAACGGGAATCCGTCAGCATTCCGACAAAATTGCCGAGAACGCCGAGATTGCCGAGCGACTTCATCTGTGCCTCCATGCCGTCTCTGGTATCCAGGAACCACCATGCGGCGCCGAGCTGCATCTTGCCGGGGACCTCATCGGACTGGAAGCAGCCAAGGCAGGTTGCAATCTGGTTGAGATCTGCTTCGTCCAGAGAGAAGACGATGCACTTGGGAAGCTCGCCGGTTTCCTCCAGGGCGGAGAAGAGCTCTGCCAGCTGGTTGTAGCAGGTGGACTTCGCGATCATGTCGTAGCCGGTATCCGGTCCGAGAAGACCGTACATCTTCTTGTTGTTGTTGCGCGTGCAGGAGAAATGAATCTCCATGACGATGTTCTCCTTGTGATACTTTCTCGCAAGGGCAAGGAGAACATAGGTCTGGTACTCATCCGCTTCCTCGCGGGTCAGCTTCTCGCCGGCCATCGCCTTTACGAAGACACGGTCAGCCTCTGCCTCATCGCAGGCAGCGAAGGGAACGTAGTCAAGACCGTGATCGGTTGCGCGGCAGCCGTGAGCCTTGAAGAAATCAACACGCTCGTACAGTGCGCTGATGACATCGGAAATGTGATTCATGGGACGGCCAACGACCTCGGCAAGCTTGGTCATGTAGTCGGCGAAGCCCTCCTTCTGAATATTCACGGCCTTGTCGGGGCGGAAGGACGGGCAGACCTTGAAGCCAAGATCCGGGATCTGCGCAAGCTTCTCATGCCACTCCAGGGAATCGATCGGATCATCGGTGGTTCCGACGAACTCAACATTGGACTGACGAATGATGCCGCGAACAGTCAGGTTCGGATCGTTCTGAAGGAGCTCGGTTGTTTTGTCCCAGATTTCCTTTGCATTCTCGGGAGTCAGAGCCTCCTCGATGCCGAAATACTTTTTCAGCTCCAGATTGCTCCAGTGGTACATCGGATTGCCGATGGACATCTCAAGAGCCTTTGCAAAAGCAAGGAACTTCTCATAGGGCTCTGCATCGCCGGTTACGAGGTTCTCGGGAGTGCCGTTGCAGCGCATCACTCTCCACTTGTAGTGATCGCCGAAATACGTGCCGTCTGCGCCGCGGCCGCCGAGCCAGACCTCTGCGATGTTGTTGTAGCGGCGATCCTCATAGATCTCCTTCGGCGGGATGTGGCAGTGATAATCGATGATCGGAAGCTCCTCACAGTAATCATGAAACAGGTGCCTGGCTGTTTCATTGTGGAGCATGAAATCCTTGTCCATAAAAGCGTTCATTGTGCTCTGGTCCTTTCCGGCGGAAAACCCGCCCTGTCCTAATTGTAACCGCTTACATTCCAAATATAGCAGTGCAGAAAATAATGTCAAGAATCAGAAATCCGTTGTGCCGCGTTTGATGAGCTCGCAGCCGATGGTGAGCTTCTTCGGCTCCTCCCCGGAGCCTGCAAGAACGGCGAGCAGGTGCTGCACGACGGTTTTGCATAAGGTGTCGCAGTGATTATCGATGCTCGAAAGCTCCGGCTCGCAGCCAAGAGCCATCAGCGTGTTGTTGTAGCCGATGACGGAGAGCTCCTCCGGAATGCGAAGAGAGCGCGCCGCGGCATATTTTACCGCGCCGACCGCCACAATATCGGTGGTTGCGAGAATGGAATCGAATTCCGCGGAAACATCATTCAGCAGGACGCTCAGCACGCCATGGACGTGATTCGGAACATGCACAACCAGCCGGTCGTCGAAGGGAATTTCATGGCGGGAAAGTGCTCTCCGGTAACCCTCCAGCTTCTGCGCGGCGCTGAAGGTATCGGACTGCGTGAGGAAGAGAACTCTGCGGCGGCCGCTCTCGATCAGAGAAGACACTGCTTCCTCCACGGCCCTTTTGTCGTCGCTGACGTAGCAGTAGATGTTGTCGCCCCTTACTGTGCCGTTGATGATGAAAACAGGAATCTGAAGCGCCGCCTTCCGGATGTATTCGGTGTCCCGCCTGCTGCCCTCTCCGGCATAGTTCGAGCCGATCATAATCAGGGCGTCGATGTGCTTGGAGAGAAGAAGCTGCACGTGGGCCGCCTTTTTCTCCTGCTCAAAGCCGCTGCAGGAGAGAATGCAGTCGTAGCCGAATTCCTGAAGCTCCTCCTCGAGATAGGAGACTGCACGCGACATGTACATGTCCGAAATGGTGGGAACGAGGATGCCGATGGTGTGCATCGTGTGCAGACCAAGTCCCTTTGCGAAAATATTCGGCGTATAGCTTTCCTCTTCAATGATGGAGAGAACCTTCTGCCGGGTTTTCTCGCTGACACGGTCGCTTCCGTTCATGACCCGGGAGACCGTGGCGATCGAAACGCCGGCAAGCTTTGCAATATCATATATGTTCATTGGATCTCCTGTTCCCTGACAAACTCCCTTCCATCCAGCGAAATGCCATCCTCCGCGCGGGCACGGCAATGGTCAAAGGTGACCTTCCCCGTGCGGCGAAGGAAAAAGCCTGCGGTCGGAATATCCTCCACGCCCTGCCGGATTCCCGGGCGGAAATCGTACTGGTTTTTGGGCCACTTCGTCCGGCTGCAGATCGTGACGTCGACATTCCGGAAGGTCAGATCCCGGATCTTGTCCGGATCATCCGCAGCAATCAGAACCCCGTTTTCCGAGCAGCAGGTGATGTTCTCAAAGCGCACCTCCGAAATACTGCCGGAGACGGTTTCGTCATCGCGGTTCACCGAGGTCACGGCGATTGGCTCCGCGGTTCCCCACCAGCAGTCCGCAAAGCGTCTTGTCTGAATCATGATATCCGAGAAAACAACATTCCGGACGTTTCCGGAATCCCGGATCTGGACGGAGATGCCGCGGTTGGAGCGGGAAATGATACAGTGATGCACGAGAACGTTTCGGAAATCGCCAACTCCCTCGGTGCCGATCTTGATGGCAGCGGAGGTGGAGATCAGTGTGCAGTCGCTGACGATGACGTTCTCGGTGGGGCCGTATTCCTGATTCCCCGCCGTAGTTTTCAGGCAGATGGTGTCATCTGCGCATTCCACGTGGCAGCCGAGGATGCGGACGTTGCTCGAGTGGTCGACGTCGATGCCGTCGGAGTTTGCGGTGTCCAGAGGATTCCGGATGCGCAGCTGAAAAACGCCGACGTCATTGCAGCCCGCAATGTGGAGCGTCCAGAAGGGCGCACCGGTCAGTGTGATGTCACGGAAGACGCTGTGGTCACAGTGCTCTGCATAGATCATGGTAGGGCGCGGGTAGAAATCTCCTGTGACATAGTAGGGGCTGACGCGTCTGACAAAGGCCATATAGTTTCCGTCGATCGTGCCCTCTCCCGAAACGGAGATGTTCTCCGCATCCTTTGCGTAGAGGAAGACATAGGAGGGCTTGAGCGTGACCGGAGTTCCGACACGGTTTACGCCTTCGTCCTTTTTCTCCTTGTTCGGGCGAAAATAGGAATCCAGCTCCGAGGAGGCCTTCAGCACGGCTCCCTTTTCCAGATGCAGGTTGACATTGCTTCGGAGCGTCAGGGAAGAGGAGTAATAGGTATGACCGCCTTCCAGAAGAACGGTTCCGCCGCCGGCCGCATGGCAGTCGTCGATCGCGTGCTGGATGGCAGGCGCGTCATTGGTCTTCCCATCTCCTGCGGCACCGTATTTTGCTGCAGAGTAATATGAGCTGATAATCATGTGACAGACCCTCGCTTTTTATTATGTTATTTTCCCGGGGGTTCGATTGGTGCTTTCCCGGTTTGCGGCTATGTACAGAAATATTATTATACAGTTTGCATGACAATTGTAAAACATAGTCGGTTCGGGTAGTATAAAATGATATATGTTGCGGGAGTGGCAGAAAGAGGGGATTATGGAACACATTGATCAGTATATCAGAGCGATTCTTCCTGCGCTGCAGGATTCTATGCGGTTAAAGAGAACAGAGCTGTCCGAAATTGAGATTGCAGACGGGGATTACAGCTGCCCCGATCGTTTTTGTGCGGACGGGTTTACGTTCCGCAAATTCGAAACGGATGAGACCTGGGGCGGTGCGGACCGGCATTTCTGGTTTCGTGCAGAGGTTCCGGAGAATGCGGGGATTCCGGGGAAGCCGCTGTATCTGCTTGTCAGAACGGGGGCCGTGGACATCTGGGATACGGACAATCCGCAGATCATCGGCTTTCTGAACGGAAGGCGAACGGCCTCCATGGACATGAATCATCAGGACATGCTGCTTGAGGAGTGCTGCGGCGGGAAGCCTGCGGAGGTGGCCTTCTATGCCTATTCCAATCAGGCGAGAAAGAGCCTTCATTTCTATCTGGAGGCCGTTGTACCGGATCCTGCGGTGCAGCAGCTTTACTATGATGTCAAGGTTCTGTTTGATGCCTGTGAGCTTCTTGCGGAGGGGGATCCGGAGAAAATTGCGGGAGAGCGGGCCATTTATGACGCGCTCTGCCTTCTGGATCTGCGCGATACCGGCTCTGCGGTGTTCCGAAATTCGGTCGAACTGGCGGACAAGTCCCTTCGCGAGAATTATTACGATTCGAGAAAAGAGGCTCCGGTCACGGTCCACAGCATCGGATATACCCATATCGATGTTGCCTGGAAATGGCCGATCCGTCAGACAAGGCAGAAGGCGGTTCGAAGCTATCAGACGGTGCTGAATCTGATGAAGGAATATCCGGAGTACCGGTTTTCGGCAAGCACGCCGGAACTGTACGAGTTCGTTCGCGAGGATGCACCGGACCTTTTTGAGGAGATCCGGAAGAAAATTCAGGAGGGCCGCTGGGAGGCCGAGGGCGGCATGTGGCTTGAGCCCGACTGCAACCTGATCTCCGGGGAATCCATGGTCCGACAGTTTCTTTACGGAACCCGTTATTTTGAAGAGGTTCTGCATGCGGGGAAGCAGGAGGTGCTGTTCCTTCCGGATGTCTTCGGATACAGCGCTGCGCTTCCGCAGATTATGAGAGGCTTTGGCCTTTCGTACTTCATGACGACCAAGATGGGCTGGAACGATTCGGACAAATTCCCGTACGACACCTTCCTCTGGAGAGGTCTCGACGGATCTCCGGTTCTGACACAGCTTGTGACAACCAGAGATTACGATCCTTCGGAGGGACATGCCGGAATCCGCGACCGCGAAACCACCTACAACGGCCGTCAGAATCCGGATCAGCTGATGGGAACGTGGCAGAGGTATCAGCAGAAGAATCTGACGGCAGACCTTGTGACGCTGTACGGCTTCGGAGATGGAGGCGGCGGCCCGACCAGGGAGATGCTGGAGCAGAGCAGACGGATGGAGCATTCCATCGCCAGAGTGCCGCGGGTGCAGCAGAGCAGTCTGCGCGAATTCTTTCATCAGCTGGAGGAAGGAATGGACCGGAGGTTCCTTCCCGAATGGGACGGAGAGCTGTATCTGGAATACCACCGCGGAACGTATACGTCCCGGGCGGAAACAAAGCGCAATAACCGGAAGGCAGAGATCGGAATGCTGCAGACGGAATTTCTCTCTGTGCTGGCTCTTCTGGCAGGGAACGGCTTTGCCTATCCGAAGGCGCAGCTGGACCAGAACTGGCTGCTCCTTCTTCGCAATCAGTTTCACGATATTCTGCCGGGCTCTTCCATTCATGAGGTTTATGAGCAGTCGGACCGCGAGTATGCGCAGATCATGGAATCCAACGAGAAGCTGAACGCGGCGGCACTTGCTGCGGTTCTGAAGGGGGCGGGCTGCGCTGCAGAGAGCCGTGAGAATTCGCAGGAGCCTTTGGCGGGGGCTGCTGTTTTCAACATGAGCAGCTTTTCCGGAGAGGATGCGGCAGAGCTTTCCTTCGAGCTGAAGAGCGAGGCGCTCCGTCAGAAGACGAAGCAGAATACGTGGCTGTATCTTTTCCGGGATGTGCCCTGCAAGGGATATCGACTTCTGGGAGCAGGAGAAGAGAAAACAGCCGACGAGACGGCTGTCATCTCCGATTTCCGGAAGGATCCGCAGAGCGGAGAGCTCTCCTTCCGCACGGATTATTACGAGGTTTGTATGAACGAAGAGGGTGAGCTTCTTCGGCTGTATGACCGTTTGGCGGGCAGAGAGGTGATCGGCAGTGCTTTTCCGGAATGCCGGGAAGAAGCGAAGCGCTGCGCCGGAAACCGGATTCTTGCTTATGAGGACCGGCCGGATAAGTATGAGAACTGGAATGTGGAGAGCTATTACCGGGAGAAATTCTGGGAGCTGGATCCGGCAGAGTCCTGCGAGCTTTCGGAGAACGGGCCGGTGCGCGCGGTGCTTCACATCCGGCGGCGTTTTATGGAATCCGTACTGGAGCAGGATGTGATTTTCTATCGTCATACGAAACGGATTGATTTCCGGACGCGGATGGACTGGAGACAGCATCAGCTTCTTGTGCGCGTGCAGTTCCCGGTGAAGGTATTTTCTTTCCGCGCGAATTTCGACATTCCGTTCGGAAATGTGGAGCGGACGACGACGGAGAATACGTCGTGGGATCGTGCGCGGTTTGAGGTCTGTGCACACAGGTGGATGGATCTGAGCGACTCCGGCTATGGAGCTGCGCTTCTGAATGACTGCAGGTACGGCTGCAGCGTGCACCACAATGTGCTGAGCCTCAGTCTTCTTCGAAACGGCACGTATCCGGACCCGGATCCGGACACCGGCGTGCACGAATTTACCTATTCCCTGTATCCGCATGAGGGGGATTTCCGGAGCGGTCATGTGATCCGGGAGGCGAGCCGCCTGAATGAGAAGGTGAAGGTGATTCCGCTTGCAGGTACGGCAGCGCCTGCAGGCCCCGTGGCTTTTGCAGGCGAGAGAGCAGGAAGCTATTCCTTTGTTCAGTCAGATTCCGAGGGCTTTGTTCTGGAGACGATCAAGCAGTCGGAGGACGGACAGGGAATCATCTGCCGCGGCTATGAGGCGTGGGGCAGGCAGCAGGAGGTGAGCCTTTGCTTTGCAGAGAATTTCCGCGTCTTCCGCGTCAGGATGAATGAAAGAGCGGATGAGAATCCGGACGGGAATTCGAAGGAGAGCAGCCATGAGCATCCCGGCCTTCCGCTTCCCGCAGAGGGTGGACGGGTGACGCTGTGCGTTCGTCCGTATGAAATCGTCACGTTATATCTGGAACGGCAGCAGGAGGAAAGAGAGCGTTGAACAAGCATTATGGAGCAGCATGTTATATTCCGGATTACCCGAGGCCTCAGTTTGTCCGGAAGGAGTGGATCAATCTGAACGGAGCATGGAGCTTTTGCTTCGATGACAACGGGGAGGGCGGGGCGGACTGGCCGGCCATCGGACTTCCGGGGGACAGAGTCCGGGAAATCCAGGTTCCTTTTACCTATGAGACCGCTGCGAGCGGCATCGGGGACGAGACGGTGCATTCCTGCGTGTGGTATGAAAAGAGCTTCTCCATTGCGGGAAATTCTTCGAAGCTGGGCGACGGACAGAAAAATGGAATGGAAGGTGCCACGGAGCAGGACGGCGGACAGAAGGTCGGAACGGACGGAAAGCGGCTGCTTCTTCATTTTGAGGGCAGTGATTTCGAGACTACGGTCTGGATCAACGGGAAGAAGGCGGGAAGCCACAGGGGCGGCTATGAGCGGTTTTCCTTCGACATCACAGACAGCATCTGTGCCGGAGAAAATCGCATTGTCGTCTGCGTGAAGGATTCTCTCAGCCGGGAGCAGCCGCGCGGCAAGCAGCGCTGGATGAAGGAGAATTTTGCCTGCTGGTATGTGCAGACAACCGGAATCTGGAAGACGGTCTGGATGGAATGGGTGCCGGAGGCCTATCTGGAGCGGGTGAAGCTGACGCCGGATCTGCAGAGAAATGAAATCGAGGCGGAGGTCTCCCTGAACCTGGAGCATTTTCGGAAGAATGGCTGCGGGGCGGATGGAGGCTCAGCGGAAGCTGCCGGGACCTGCGGGGCAGATATGTCCTCTCTGGAGGTTGAGGCGGTCGTATTTTACCACGGGGAGCTGACGGCAAGAGCAAGGCTTCTGGCGCAGGAGCACCTTGTCTTCCGGATCGGACTGGACAAGCCGGATCCTGTGGATCAGTGGGGCGTGCACCTCTGGAGCCCGGAAGCACCGAATTTATATGACATGGAGCTTCGGCTCCTTCGGGACGGAAAGGAGATTGACCGCGCGGATTCCTATTTCGGAATGAGAGAGGTGCAGATCAAGGATTCCCAGGTTCTTCTGAACGGCGCTCCGGTTTATCAGAAGCTGATTCTGGATCAGGGCTACTGGGAGGAAAGTCATCTGACTCCGCCCTCGGAGCAGGCACTGATCGAGGACATCGACCGGATTCATGAGCTTGGCTACAATGGCCTTCGCAAGCATCAAAAGCTTGAGGATGAGCGCTTTCTGTACTGGTGTGATGTGAAGGGAATGCTTGTCTGGAGCGAGATGGCGGCCTCCTATTCGTATTCCGATGCGGCGGTGGAGCAGTTTACCCGCGAGTGGGCAGAGATCGTCCGGCAGAACTACAATCATCCGTCGATCATTACCTGGGTTCCTCTGAACGAATCCTGGGGGATCCCGAAGGTCAGGACCGATCGCTCGCAGCAGTGCTTCACGGAAGCCATCTATTATCTGACGAAGAGCCTGGATCCCATGCGGCCCGTTGTGGTAAACGACGGATGGGAGCATACCGTATCGGACCTTCTTACCCTGCACGACTATGAGGCGTGGGGAGATGCGCTTGCGGACCGGTATCTGACCCGGAAGGAGGACATTCTTGCCGGAAGGCTGCCGCACTGCAAGGATCATTTTGCCCTGGCGGAGGGGTATTCCTACCGCGGCCAGCCGGTCCTTATCAGTGAGTACGGAGGAATTGCCTTTGCGGGAACAGGAGAGGGCTGGGGCTACGGAGATATGGTGAAGGATGAGGAGGAATTCATCCGGCGTTTTGACTCTGTGACGTCTGCCATCAAGGCACTCCCGTATGTGTGCGGATATTGCTACACGCAGGTTTCGGACGTGCAGCAGGAGATCAACGGACTCATGACCGCGGATCGGAAGTTCAAGGTGGATCCGTCCGCCATCCGGGAAATCAACAATCGGCCGTAAAGCCGGCGGTACGGGGGGAAAAGCAGAAACGAAAGAAAGCGAAGATTTGTAAGATGGGGAAGGTTCAGGACAGCATTCTGAGAGTTTATGAGAATATGACCGCGATGGAGCGGAGCATTGCGGACTTCTTTATGAGCAATGAGGAGCCGATGGATTTTTCTTCCAGGAATGTGGCAGGGATGCTTTCCAGGGGGGAAATGCATCCTGAATTGCAGAAAAGCTCTTGTAGGGATGATTTCCGTCGGGGAAATTGATCCTGATTCAGCAGAATTGTCTTGCAGGGATGATTTCCGTCGGGGAAATGCATCCTGAATTGCAGAAAAGCTCTTGCAGGGATGATTCCCGCCGGGAAAATTGATCCTGAATTGCAGAAAAGCTCTTGTAGGGATGATTTCCAGCGGGGAGATTCATCCTGATTTGCAGGAAAAGTCTGGGAGGGATGATTTCCGTCGGGGAAATGCATCCTGATTCAGTAGAATTGTCTTGTAGGGATGATTTCCGTCGGAGAAATTGATCCTGAATTGCAGAAAAGCTCTCACAGGGATGATTTCCGGCCTGGGAATTCATCTCTATTTTTATGATTCTTCTCACAAGGATGATTTCCAGCGGGGAGATTCATCCTGATTTGCAAAAAAGCTCTTGCAGGGATGATTTCCAGCGGGGAAATGCATCCTGATTCAGTAGAATTGTCTTGTAGGGATGATTTCCAGCGGGGGAATGCATCCTGATTCAGTAGAATTGTCTTGTAGGGATGATTTCCGCCGGAGAAATTGATCCTGATATGCAGAAAAGCTCTTGCAGGGATGATTTCCAGCGGGGAAATGCATCCTGATTCAGCAGAATTGTCTTGGAGGGATGATTCCCGCCGGGAAATGCATCCTGAATTGGTTGGATTGCAGGAATCCAGAGAAAATCAGAGAAAAGCCCTATGAAATGTCTACCAAATAAGTATTAATATCCTCTCGGAATATGTGTTAATATCTTAGGTATTATGATATATCCGAGCGGCCGATACAATTTGAATTTTGATCTGTGTGCGGGGTTTCTGAACCTTTTTCTTATGTTTACTTTTTTCAGGAAGAAAAATGTCCGGAATCTCCGTTCGCATCTTGTTGCGCTTATGACACTGACGCTGATGCTTTCTGCGTTTGCCGAGTTTGCGACAGGAGCGTTTCGTAATGTTGGCAGCAGCAATCTTCTCCTTCTGGAGACTGTGACCTGTTTTGCTCATTTCTTTCATATTTCCGTGGAGTATCTGATGGCGCTCTATGTGCTCGAGCTGACCGGGCGGGCCTACAGCTACACATGGAAGAAATATCTGATCTTTTCCATTCCCGAGATTGCGCTTGCAGTGGCAACGGTTCTTTCATGCATCCGCAGACTTCTTTATTCCTATGATGTTTCCGGGCAGTACACCAGGGAGAGCTTTTATCCGTTTTATGCGTTTGTAGCGAGCTGCTATGTCCTTTACAGCATGCTGCTGCTTCTTCGGTATCGGAAATCCATGGGAAAGGATTTCTGGTACATTCTGATCTGCTTTTATGCTTTTCTTGGCGGACTGATTCTGGAGCTGATCAATCCATATCTTCGTGCTTCCATTTTCATGCAGTCGCTCTTTCTGACCGGGTGCTTCCTGGTTCTTGAGAACAACGATGAAATGATGGATGCAGAAACCGGACTTTTCAGTGCGTATGCGCTGAAAAGGGATGCCGAGGTTCTGTTCGGAAATCAGATGTCTTCCTATGCCATTGCCGTGAAGCTGCAGCATTATCAGCATTACAGCATGATGCTCGGTATGGATACCATGAACCGGATTCTGAGAGAGCTTGGCAGATGGCTGATGAGGTTTGAGGGTGCAAAAACGCATATTTACCGCACGGGAACCGGTGAGTTTGCACTGCTCCTCGGCGGCTGTACGGAGGAAACGGCTTCTTCTGTGGCACAGCAGATTCTGAACAAGTTCTCCGGAGTCTGGGAGTTCCATACCATGAGGATGCCGATTTCCGTTCAGGTCTGGATGACGAAGGTGCCGGAGCAGATGAAGACGCAGGAGCAGCTGGAGATTTTCGTCGGAGCGGAATACAACGACCGGCTGCCGAAGGACCGGATCTATCTGGCAGATGAGCTGCGGGAGGAGGAGCGCAGAATTTCCGTGGAGATGGCGGTCCGGAGGGCGTTGGAAAATCGTTCGCTGGAAGTTTATTATCAGCCGATTTATGATACAAAATGTGGAAAAATACATTCGGCAGAGGCTTTGGTGCGCCTGAAGGATGAGGAGCTTGGAATGATTTCTCCGGAAGAGTTCATTCCGGTTGCAGAGCAGACCGGTATGATTGCACAGATCGGAGATTTTGTTTTCACAGAGGTGTGCCGATTCCTCTCCTCCGGAGCTCCGCAGCATGCAGGTCTTCAGTTTGTGGAAGTAAATCTGTCAGCTGTTCAGTGCATGGATACGCAGCTTCCGGAGCGCCTGCTTTCCATCGTGGAAGGCTATGGGGTCTCAACGTCGGAAATCAATCTGGAAATTACGGAATCTGCAATGGTATACTCCATAAACACCATGCGAAGTGTTATGGAGGAGCTGACGAAAGACGGCTTTTCTTTTGCCCTGGATGATTTCGGAACCGGACGGGCAAACCTGTCCTACCTTCAGAATTTCCCGTTTCGGATTATCAAGGTGGACAAAAGCTTTCTGTGAGCAGAAGGGGAGAGCGAGGACGATCATGTGATCTTTGAGAACATGCTTTCCCTCATCCGGGGACTTCGGCGCGAGGCAGTGGCAGAGGGCGTGGAAACGAAGGAGCAGCGGGATATGCTCATTTCGCACGGCGTCGAATATCTGCAGGGCTTCTACTACTCGAAACCGGTGCCGGAGCAGGATTTTATGAAATATCTGGAAGAATTTGAGATGGCAAAACAGTAGCCTCTCCGGGAGGCCGGAATAAAAAGCGGCTTCGCAAATTTTGCCTCAGCGAGGGATAAAATGGCAAGACTGACATTCACGGGCGGGATTCACCCGTATTCCGGAAAGGACCTCTCGAAGGATCGGAAGATCCGGGAGGTATTTCCGTTTGAGGGGAAGATGTTTTTCCCGTTAAAACAGCATATCGGCGAGCCGGCAGTTCCTGTCGTGTCCCTGGGAGAATATGTCTGCTGCGGGCAGCTGATCGCACGGGCGGACGGGGAGCTGTCCGCAAACCTTCATTCCTCGGTGTCGGGGAGAGTGGTTGCGATGGAGGACGTGCCGGACATTTCTGGGGAGCCGGTTCCTTCCATTATTATTGAGAATGACGGGCAGTATGTGCCGTTTGCAAGGCGGCATGACATCGATCCTACGCGCATGACGAGGCAGGAAATCCTGACGGCGATCCGGGATGCGGGCATTGCAGGTCTTGGCGGCTCGGGACTTCCGACGGAATATAAGCTTCTGAATGCCAGCAGGACGACGATGAATACGATCATTGCCAACTGCGTGGAGTGTGAGCCCTATCTGACCGGTGACTACCGCCGGATTCTGGAGGATCCCTGGAAGGTCATTGACGGACTGGCCATTCTTCTTGGACTTTTCCCGAAGGCGAAGGGAATCATCGCCGTTTCCGAATCGAACCGCGAGGGGTTTCAGCTCCTTCGCGAGCTTCTGATCGACAATCCGAGAATTTATGTGCGGCGCTGCAAGGATAAGTATCCGCAGGGCTCGGAGAGACAGCTGATTCATGCGGTCACCGGAAGGAGCCTGAATGCGAGAATGCTTCCCTATGAGATCGGGTGTCTCGTGGTGAATGCCCAGACGCTTGCCGCGGTCAGTGACGCGGTGCTTCTCGGGGAGCCGCTGATCAAAAGAGTGATTACCGTATCCGGGCCTGCCGCCGCAGCTCCCTGCAATCTCCGGGTCCGCCTCGGAGAGACCTACCGGGATGTTCTGGAGCAGGCAGGAAATCTCGGACGCTTTTATAAAGAGGACAACACGCTTCTTCTTGCGGGAGGGCCCATCACCGGGCATGAAATCCGGAATTTGGACGCCCCGGTCACCAAGCTCTCCTCCGCCATTACCTGCCTTCCGAAGAGCGCTTCGGAGGAAAAAAAGGAAACACCCTGCATCCGGTGCCGACGCTGTGTTCAGGCCTGTCCCGAGCAGCTTGTTCCGATGCAGCTTTTAAAGGATGCAAGACTCAGGAACAAGCCTGCCTTTGCGGAGCATGCCGGAATGGAGTGCTGCGACTGCGGCTGCTGCAGCTATGTCTGCCCGGCGGGCATTGATCTTGCCGCAGAGATCGGCGCGATGAAGCGGGAATGTCTTCGCAACAGCGCGCTTGCAGGAGATTACGCAAGGAGGTATCAGATTTGAAGCAGGCAATATCCAAAGTCTTCGAAACCGCCCCCTATGTGCGATCCCGGATCACCACGGGCGACCTGATGTATTTTGTCGTGCTGGCACTTCTTCCGTGCGCGGGCATGGGAATTTACCGCTACGGATTTCATGCAGCGCTTCTGATCGGCATCTCGGTTGGCTGCGCGTTCGTCCTGGAATTTCTCTGTGATCTGATCTGGAAGAAGCGGGCAGCGTCCGTGATGGACTACTCCTGTATTGTCACGGGACTTGTGTGCGGCCTGATTCTGCCGCCCGGTGCGCCGCTTTGGGCCGCTGCCGCACAGTCGGCGCTTGCCATCGTGGTGTTCAAGCATGCTTCCGGAGGACTGGGGCACAATCTTTTCAATCCGGCAATGGCGGCAAAATGTGTACTGCTCCTTGTATGCCGCGGCATGATGCTCGATCTGTCCTGTAAGAATTACGAGGGAGTTTCTCCCCTTGCGCTTTTGCAGAGCGGGGAGACGCCGAATCTCCTGGAGATGCTGACCGGCAATGTCGCGGGCTATATCGGGACCGCATCGGCGCTTGCCGTTCTGGCGGGTGTTGTTATTTTGTTCCTTGCGGGAATCATAGATTTGACCGTACCTCTTGCGGCAATCCTGTCTTTTTCTGTATGCTATGTACTGATCGGCCGCTACGGCCTGTCTCCCTATACGCTGGCGATTCAGCTTGGCGGAGGAAGCTTTCTGTTTACAGCCTTTGTCATGGCGGAGGATTATACGACCTCACCGATCTCGTTTGCGGCGAGATGCTGGTACGGTCTGATCTTCGGAGCAGCGGTGTTCTGGGTGAGGAAGGCAGGCTTTTATGAGGACGCAGTGGTCTATGCGCTGCTTCTCGTGAATCTTCTGCGGCCCCTTCTGGATAAGAAGCTTGCGCCGAAGCCGTTCGGTGCGTCGGCGAAGAAGTGGATTCTCAAGGAGCCGAAGAAGAGGCGAAGACCACAGAAAAGTGATGAGGTTCGCCCGGAGCTTACCAACGAATCCCTCGATCAGGCCTTCCTGCAGTTCCAGGAGCAGATTGAAAAGGAAGCAAGAGGTCTGGAGGCTGCCCGCTATACCGGAGATGACACGCTGCTCCGGGAGGCTCTTGCCGAGGCAGGAGAGGAGAAGCCGAAGGGATGAGAGCGTCCGAACCGGCAGGCAGAACCCGGAAGCGACGGTTACGACGGGGTGACAGATTGAGTATCAGGTAATGAAGGTAATGGCATAACAAGCCGCGGGATGGCCGCGGCAGAGGAGGAAGATTATGAGCATCATGTACCGCAGCACCAGAAGTGAGAGCACACCGATTACGGCATCGCGGGCAATTCTGAAGGGCCTTTCGGATGACGGCGGACTGTTCGTTCCCACAGAGCTTCCGAAGCTGGATGTCTCTCTGGAGAAGCTCTCCGGAATGACCTACCGGGAGGTTGCCTATGAAGTCATGAAGCTGTTTCTTACCGATTATACGGAGGAAGAGCTGAAGGGCTGCATTGCCGCAGCGTATGACAGCAAGTTTGATACGCCGGCCATCGCTCCTCTCAGAAACGTAAACGGCGTGGAATACATGGAGCTTTTCCATGGCGCCACCATTGCCTTCAAGGACATGGCGCTGTCGATTCTGCCGCACCTGATGATCACGGCGGCGAAGAAGAACCATGAGGACAAGCAGATCGTCATTCTGACGGCCACCTCGGGCGACACCGGAAAGGCTGCGCTGGCAGGCTTTGCGGATGTTCCGGGCACGAAGATCATTGTTTTCTATCCGAAGGACGGTGTTTCCTCGATTCAGGAGCGCCAGATGGTGACGCAGAAGGGGGAAAATACCTGCGTTGTCGGAATCCGCGGCAACTTCGACGATGCCCAGAGCGGCGTCAAGAAGATCTTCACGGATCCCGCAGAGAAGGAGAAGCTTGCTGCAGCAGGCTACCAGTTCTCCTCCGCAAACTCCATCAACATCGGCCGCCTCGTTCCGCAGATTGCTTACTACGTCTGGGCTTACACGAGACTTCTCGGTGCCGCAGAGAATGAGAAGAAGGACATTTCGGTAAACGGCGGCGTTTCGGCAGCGGAAGCCATTTCCGCGGGCGAAGCCGTGAATTTTGTCGTTCCCACCGGAAACTTCGGCAACATCCTTGCCGCCTACTATGCGAAGGAGCTCGGCGTTCCGGTTCACAGGCTGATCTGCGCCTCCAACTCCAACAAGGTTCTGTATGATTTCTTCCGGACCGGCGAGTATGACCGCAACCGCGAGTTCGTTCTGACCACCTCGCCGTCGATGGATATCCTGATTTCCTCCAATCTGGAGCGCCTGATCTACCACATCGCAGGTGACAGTGCCGAGGCGGATGCCGGCTTTATGAAGAAGCTTTCCGAGGAGGGAAAATATCAGATCACCGACGAGATGCGCAAAAAACTCGGCGATTTTGCAGGCGGCTATGCTGACGAGGAAGAGACTGCGGAGGAAATCCGGGAGCGCTACGAGAAGGACGGCTACGTCATCGATCCGCACACGGCAGTTGCCTCTGCGGTTTACGGAAAATACCGGAAGGAGACCGGCGATGCGACCAGAACCGTGATCGTCTCCACAGCTTCTCCGTTCAAGTTCGAGACATCGGTCATGAAGGCGCTCGGAAAGCCCCACGAGCTTCCGGATCTGGAGCTTGCAGATGCGCTCTCCGCAGTAAGCGGCACCCCTGTTCCTCAGGCGGTTGCAGGACTTCGCGGCGCGGAAATCCGTCATAAGACGGTCTGCGACAAGGACGAAAAGGCTATGGCAGCCGAGGTGGAGAAATTCCTCGGAATCTGAAATTCCGAAAGGAAATTCTCGGAAGGAGAATTTCCGGAGAAAAGACCGGAAGGAAATTTCAGGAGAGAAAAGACCGGAGAGTCGGAAAGAAAACAGGAAAGAAGGACAGAGAAAAATGGCAGAGAACAGATGCGTCGCCCGTCTTGCGGCGCTTCGCGGTGCGATGGAGAGAAACGGTGTGGACACCGTGATCATTCCTACCGCGGATTATCACAATTCGGAATATGTGGCAGACTGCTTCAAGGCAAGAGAATACTACAGCGGCTTTACAGGCTCCGCAGGCATTCTCGCCGTGCGGGGAGAAGAAGCCGCGCTCTGGGCAGACGGACGTTATTTTATCCAGGCGGAGCATGAGCTTGCAGGAAGCGGCATCACCCTGATGAAAATGGGAGAGCCCGGCGTTCCGACGCTTCACGAATGGCTGAAGGCAGAGATGCCGGAGAATTCGCGGCTTGCCTTTGACGGCCGCTGCATCACCAAGGCAGAGGGGCAGGCACTCGCCGCTCTTCTTGGCGAGAAGAGGGTGGAGGTTTCTGCGGAGAAGGACCTTGCGGGAGATACCTGGGAGAACCGCCCCGCACTTCCGAAGCACCCTGTTTTTCTCCTGGATGCGGAAAAATACGCGGGTGAGTCCGCCGAGTCGAAGCTGAAAAGACTTCGCGGGAAAATGGCGGAGAAGAATGTCACAGCCTATGTCAGCAGCAAGCTGGACGAGATCATGTGGCTCTTCAACATCCGCGGAAATGACGTGGAATGCAACCCGGTGGCGCTGTCCTACGCCGTTGTGACGAAGGATAAGGCACTCCTGTACCTTCAGGACGAGGAGGTGACCGGGGAGCTGAAAGAATATGCAAAGGAAGCAGGCATCACGCTCCGCAGCTATGAGCGCTTCCTTGCGGACCTGCCGGAGCTGCCGCTTGGCGAGGAAGCTGCGGCTGGCGCAGCGGCAGGGACTTCTGCCGCTGAGACAGTTTCTGCTGCGGACGGGACTTCTGCCGCTGAGATGGTTTCTGCCGCGGACGGGGAAAAGCAGGCTGCGGTCAGAGTCTGGATCGACCCGGATTACACAAGTTTTTCCGTGTACTGCGCTCTTCTGAAGAACCTGGATCAGACTATCTGTGAAGAGCTGAAGGCAGAGGACATTGATCTCGCGGCACTGCCAAAGGCAGCTGCGGATAAGATTCTTGCCTCCGAGGAAGCAAAACACTTCGTTGAGACGCCGAGCCCCGTGGACTTTATGAAGTCCATCCGCAATGAGACGGAGATTCGGAATTTCCGCGACATTTACGTGGAGGACAGCGCAGCACTTACGAAGTTTATTTACTGGCTGAAAAAGAGCATGAAGGAGGGCGCGCAGCTGACGGAGGGCTCCGCAGCCGCTTACCTGGATCAGCTGAGAGCCGGAATTTCCGATTATGTGGAGCTTTCCTTCCCGACGATTTCCGCGTACGGAAGCAACGCGGCCATGATGCACTACGAGCCCGGCGAGGACGGCGGAGCGGCGCTTTCCCCGGAGGGAATGCTTCTTGTGGATTCCGGCGGACATTATCTTCGCGGGACAACGGATGTCACAAGAACGATGTCCCTCGGACCCGTGACGGACGAGATGCGCCGCAGCTATACGCTGACCGCGGTCTCGCAGCTGCAGCTGATGGGCACGGTATTCCTCAAGGGCTGCAACGGCATTGCGCTCGACATCATGGCGAGAGAGCCCATGTGGGAGAATGGCATGGACTACAAGTGCGGCACCGGGCACGGAATCGGTTATCTTCTGAACGTGCATGAGGGCCCGCAGACCATCCGCTGGAGAGAACGTGAAAAAGCAGACTCCACGCCGCTTGAGGCCGGCATGGTGGTTTCGGACGAGCCCGGCGTTTACCGGGAGGGCGCGTACGGCATCCGGATCGAGACGATCCTCCTTTGCCGCGAATGGGGAACAACGCCGGATGGAACGTTCCTTTGCTTCGAGCCGCTCACCTTCGCGCCGCTGGACCGCGACCTGATCGATCCGTCCGTCCTTACGCCGCACACAAGAAAGCTCCTGAACGACTATCACAGAAGCGTTCTGGAGAAAATATCCCCTTACCTGAACGAGGAAGAGAAACTCTGGCTTTCCGGTGAATGCGCAGAGATCTGAAGCTGCTTTCCGGGGCCTTTTTCTGACCCGCATAGGCCGTTTTCCGTGTCCACAGTTATGGGTACAGTATATTCCGGGCATATGCGGGTGGCATACAGAAACACTTTTCCGGGGTCTTTTTGCATAGACAAAAGGACCCCGGATTGTTATACTTAGTCTTGCCTGGAAGCATTCTTCCTGTGCTATTTTGAACCTACAAATACTTTAAACGGGAGCTTCGTTTCGCATTATGGCTGTCGCGCCCCTGTCCTTACGGACAGAAGACCCCGGCTTGTCCGGCGTTCTCGGGATGGCAAAAGTAGCTGCTTCGGGCACCCACCTGGCTGAGGCTAGGAGTCAAAGTGCACAGGGCTTTCGGGTTTTTTTCTTTCTCTGTTCGGATTCTTATCTTTTCTTTTTTATCATTTACTTTTTGGTCGGCGTTCTTATTCCATTGAATTTCTCTCTGAATGAATTGTATTCCTTGTCAAGTGTACTCTGCCTGTCTCGTGAGCTGGACAAGCTTTTTGAGGGACGGTTTTTGGAGGACGCTTTTTGAGGGACGCTTTTTGAGCGGCGGAAATTCATCCTGATTTGCAAGAATACTTGTCCAGAGATGATTTCTTTCGATGGGATTCATCCTGATTAGCAGGAAATGTCTGCGAGGGATGATTTCCAGCGGGGAGATTGATCCTGATTTGCTAGAAAAATCTGTGAGGGATGATTTCCAACAAGGAAATGCATCCTGATTTGCTGGAAAAGTCTGTGAGGGATGATTTCCAGCGGGGAGATTGATCCTGATTTGCTAAAAATGTCTGCGAGGGATGATTTCCAACGAGGAAATGCATCCTGATTTGATAAAAATTTCCGGGAGAGATGATTTCCGTCGGGGAAATGCATCCTGATTTGCTAAAAATTTCCGGGAGGGATGATTCCCGTTGGAGAAATGCATCCTGATTTGCTGAAAATTTCCGGGAGGGATGATTCCCGTTGGAGAAATGCATCCTGATTTGATAAAAATTTCCGAGAGGGATGATTCCCAGCGGAGAAATGCATCCTGATTTGATAAAAATTTCCGGGAGGGATGATTCCCAGCGGGGAAATGCATCCTGATTTGATAAAAATTTCCGGGAGGGATGATTCCTGGCGGGGAAATGCATCCTGATTTGTTGGAAATGTCCGGGAGGGATGATTTCCGTCGGAGAAATGTATCCTGATTTACTGGAAATTTCCGGGAGGGATGATTTCCAACGGAGAAATGCATCCTGATTAGCAGGAAATGTCCTGGAGGGATGATTTCCAACGGGGAGATTGATCCTGATTTGCTAGAATGTCTTGTCAGAGATACATTGAAAAGAAAAAAGTTATCTTCCAACCGGCCCTGCCAGCACAACCCAAAAGAGAGCGCGGCTCTCTTTTGGGTTTGCCTGCTTCCGATTTCTCTTAAGAACATAGGATGTGATAATATGAGAGGAAGCACGGCATCCTGTTCTCTTTGTAACAGGAAATCGCACATGTTTGCAGTGCGCAGCGAAAATTGCACATGTTTGCAGATTACAGCAGAAAACCAGGCTGTGCATGCTTGCGACGGGAAGCCATGCAGATCAATGATGGAAGAACAGAAGACATGGATCAGGAGGTTGCCTGACAATAAATGATGAGAGTACTGAATTTCTTAAGACAGCTTGCCATATATCTTTCCTACGGACTTCTTTGCATCTTATCCGTGATTACGCTTTTTTTCAGCCTGGCGACGGTAATCCGGTTTCGGCAGCATGAGCAGAATGATCTGTTTGACATTGTGCGGGATCATGTGCCGCTGCTGCTTCTTTCCATAGCGGTCGTCCTGGTATTGATGCGAATGATCCTGAAGTGCATGACCAGAAGCCGGGGGAGAAGCAGGAGCAAGAGCAAGATCAGGGGTAGGAGCGAGCAGGGGAAAAGCGGAGAGCACCCCCCGTTTCCGTGGCCGATGCTCCTTGCAGCAGGGGGAATGTCTTTGTTTCTCGTGCTGGTGATCCGGGGAAATGCAACCAACGATGCTCTTCAGCTGGATGAGATCATGCAGGCTTTTTCCAGGGGAGATTATAGCTCACTGCAGGAGGGCGGCTATCTGTTCGTCTATCCGTTTCAGGTGACCTATGTCCTCATCGGGCAGGTGCTTCAGGCGCTGTGCGGTCCGTCCAATTATCTGGTGTACCAGCTGCTGAACGTTGTCTCGATTCTTTGCAACCTGTATTTCCTGTATCAGATCACGTGGGAGCTGTTCCATGACAGGAAGGTCTGCGCGGTGATGCAGCTTCTGTCAATGGGCTGCTGGTTCTACTATGTCTTTGCAACCTTTATTTATGCGGACTTGTGGTCTTTTGCGGTGCAGAGCGCGGCATTTCTCCTGGAGATCCGATATCTGAACCGGAGAAGGCTTCGCGATATCATCGGGGCCGGGATCTGCATCACTGTGGCAACGCTGCTGAAAACCAACTGCTACGTGGCGCTGATTGCCATGATCCTGATTCTTCTGATGGATGCGGTGAACGCAGCAGTGAGTGTAGCAGCCGAAAACGCTGGAGCCTCCGGAAATACAGCCGGTACTGCAGCAGCCGGAAATGCTGAAGCCTCCGGAAATGCAGGAGCTCTGATCCTGCGCGCGGTGCTGCTTGGCGTCATGTTCGTTGTCCTTACCAAGGGCGCGCAGAGCGCTGTGAATTTTGGAACGGCAAGGGCAGCAGGAATTGAGAAAATGCCGGAAGGCGTTCCGTCTGCGGCCTATTTTGCCATGGGAATGGAGGAGACGGAGGGAAAATACGGCTGGTACAACGGCAGAAATGTCGGTCTTTTCCGGGATGCCGGCTATGACAGAGAGCAGACCGTTCTGGATGCCCGGGAAACGATGAAGGCTTCGATTGGAGAATTTCAGAATTCCAAGCGGTATCTCATTCGCTTTTATGCGGGAAAATTTCTGTCGCAGTGGGGGGATCCCACCTGTGTCTCCATGAGGGAGATGGAGGAGACGAGACGGCATACGGGAGAGCTTCCGAAGCTAGTGAATTCTCTTATTTTCGGAACGGGAAGCCGGATTCTTCAGTGGGGAATGAATGTGACACACTCTCTGATCTATCTGGGACTCACCATTTATCTGCTCAGCGTCACAGGGTCTGCGCTCCGAAGAAAGCAAAAGCTCAGAATGCCGGCACAGAACGGCCAACAGACACAGAACGGCCAACAGACACAGAACGGCCAACAGACACAGAACGGCCAACAGGCGCAGAACGGCCAACAGGCGCAAAAGCAGGGACAGCACCTTCACACCGTATCCGAGCCGGAAATTCTGCTGGTTCTCTTTCTCGTCGGCGGGATGCTGTTCCACCAGATCTGGGAGGCCTCCGGAAGATACACCATGCGGTATTACCTGACGATGCTGCCCCTCGCGGCATGGGGGATCTGCCGCCTGATCGGGGGAAAGCAGCAGGAGACCTGAAAAGATCGGAAACAGGCTGGAACGATCTGAGAAAAATCTGAAATGGTCTGAGCAAAACAGAGGAGGCCTGAGAAATTTTGCAAGGTCTGAGAGGGACTTATTAGCAATAACTCGATAAAGGATTCTGGACAGGGGGATGAAATGCTGGATCCGACAGGACGTTACTACAACATATTTATGGGCTGCATCATGGGAGGCGCATTCGGAGATGCGCTCGGTTTTCCCGTGGAGTTTATGCAGCTTTCTGAGATCGTGGAGCACTATGGACGCCAGGGAATCGTAAAGCCGCAGTTCGGGCCGAATCAGAAGGCTCTTGTCAGCGATGACACGCAGATGATTCTGTTCGGGATGGATGGGCTGACCGAGGGAATCCGGCTTCGCAGAAGCGGGGCCGCGGATGCGGACGCCGAGATTTTTCTGGACCTGGCCTATCTGGACTGGTATGCGACGCAGCAGTCCAGAATCCGCTATACCCACCCTTTTACGGCAATTTACACGGATCACCGCCTGAAGGCGCAGCGCGCACCGGGAAAAACATGCATGAGCGCTTTGGCACAGCAGTTCATCGCGGCGCAGGGAACCGGAGAGGAATACAATGTGCAAAAACGCGGAACGATGGAGAAGCCTTTCAATGCCAGCAAGGGGTGCGGCTCGGTGATGCGGGCAGCTCCGATCGGGCTGATGCTGAACGAGGAAACCCAGAATCTCCGGAGAGAAAATGTCGCACTTGCGGCAGCCCGCGCTGCTGCGCTTACGCACGGGCATCCCTTTGCCTGGCTGTCCTCGGCGCTTCTTGCCGAGATGATTCACCGGATGCTCTACCGGCGGCCTGCGGATCCGACTCTGGAGCGCCTTGCCGCCAATGCGGTCTACCAGGTGGAGCAGCAGTTCCGCGGCTTAAAGGATCTCCCGGAGTTCATCGCGCTTATGGAAAAGGCCATGGAGCTTGCCGCAACGCCTTCGATCACCACAGGAAAAAGCCTCTCCCGGCTTGGGAAAGGGGAGACCTGCGAATCGGTGCTCGCCATGAGCCTCTATCTGACCCTTCGCTATCAGAACGATTATTTTACGGCGATCCACGCTGCCGTCAATCAGAACGGCGACTCCGACACAGCAGGCTCCGTCACCGGAAATCTTCTCGGAGCCTGGCTTGGATATGAAGCCATCAGCTATCAGCTGGACTGCGTCTACGGCATGCAGGATTTCCTGGGACAGCACCTGGAAATGCACGACCTGATCCTGGACACCGTGCGAAGAGCCTGGCACACCGCAATTCTCGGGGATCATTGAAGATCTTTACTGCAGCACCGCAATTCCATGCGAGAATTGCGGTATGGACACAAGAGAGAAACTTCGATACTATCATAGGTAATTGCATATTTCATCCAGTCTGTGAATGCCGCATCGGGAATCGTATGCGGTCCCGTCTGTTTTCTGTTCTGAATTCACATCCCATGAAGCTTATGCAAGAAAAACCCATTCATTTGTATATGCAGAAGCTTCGCACGAGACAGGCAAAATAACTTCGGAGGAGAAACATCGAAGACAGAGGGAAAATCGTCAGAAGGCTTCTGCACCAGAAAGAGGAGGCTGACGATGAGTATCGCAGACACGGTGACAAAGCAATATCTTCAGGACAATGAAGTATTCTCAGATGTGTTTAACTATCAGCTGTTCGATGGAGAGCAGGTCATACATCCCGAAGATCTGACAGAGCTGGATCCTTCCGAGATGCTGGTTCTGTCCGGAAGAAGCACCAGGGGAAAACAAAGTAAGCCGGGGACTCGGAATCTTTTCCGTGATCTGATGAAAAACACGGTAATCCGCAGAGATCAGCATGCTGTGTATCGTCTGAATCTTGGAACGGAATTGCAGACAAACGTGCATTATGCCATGCCGGTGAGAAATCAGATGTACGATGCGATCGATTACTATGATCAGGTCGAGCAGACGGTAAAGAGGCACCGAAGAGAAAATAATCCTCCTGCGAGCTCATCGGGAGAATTTCTGTCCGGTTTTCGAAAAGAAGACAAACTGACTCCTGTTTTCACGCTGACGATTTATTTCGGCTCAGATCCATGGGACGGTCCCTTGTGCCTGCATGATATGATGGAACTGAGAGATCCCAGAATGAAACAGCACATTCAGAACTATCGGCTGAATCTGATCGAACCGTCAACACTGAGTAAAGACGAGCTGCAGAAGTTTCAGACAAGCTTTCGGGAAGTCATGGGCTACATCAAGTATTCCAAAAATGCAGATGAACTGCTGGCTTTCACAAAAGACAATCCGCGCATGCTGCTGGAGGTCCGTGCAGCCCGTGTGATCGGAACGATGACAGGAACGAGTATTTCATATGAAGAAGCGAAGGAGGGCAGGATAGATATGTGCAAAGCAATCGAAGATTTGATGCGTACCAGCGAAGAGCAGGGGCATATAGAAGGTCGTAGAGAAGGAAAAAGAGACGGCCGAAACGAAGAACGCGCGAAGATCCTGGCCTCTCAGGCCAAACTGGTAAAGGAAGGACGTATGCGTGCAGAGGATGTAGCGGAGACCCTTGAGGTGCCGCTGGAAGAAGTCCTTGCTGCAGCCGGAACCGTGAGGTGAAGACGCCGGAATAGGCAAGCCTCCGAATAATGCAGTCATGGCCTTGTGGGATACAATTCAGCGGGGAAAATCATCCTGATTAGCAGGAAATGTCATGCAGGGATGATTTCCAGCGAGGAAAATCATCCTGATTAGCAGGAAATGTCTTGCAGGGATGATTTCCAGCGGAGAAATGCATCCTGATTAGCAGGAAATGCTTTGCAGGGATGATTCCCAGCGAGGAAAATCATCTTGATTTGAAGGAAATGTCTTGCAGGGATGATTCCCAGCGGAGAAATGCATCCTGGTTAGCAGGAAATGTCTTGCAGGGATGATTTCCAGTGGGGAAATGCATCCTGATTAGCAAGAAAGTCCTGTCAGGGATGATTTCCAGTGGAGAAATGCATCCTGATTAGCAGGAAAGTCCTGTCAGGGATGATTTCCTGCCCGGAAATTCATCCTGATTCGGCAGAATAGCTTATCAAGGATGCATTTCAACGGAGGGCTGTGTCCCCTGAATTCTAAATTTCATGAAGCATTGCAAATCCATCAGAAGGAGGGCGATCCCTGAGTTACCAGATCAGGGACGCCCTCTTTCTGTTAAATTGTCAAACCAGCACCTACCTGTGCTGCAAAATCCCCCAAACCAGCACCTACCTGTGCTGTAAAATCCCCCAAACCAGCACCTGCCTATACTGTAAAATCACCAAATCAGAATCTTCATTTTCTGTAAATTTACCAGTGGATTTGCAAAACAATCACTCCGCCACTCCTGACGAAAATGCGAAAGAACACAATTTGCACATGGGAAATTAAGCGAATCGCTGATTTGAAAAGCATACTGTACAACAGGCACACCAAAATAAATGACCGGTGGTAGAATATTTACTATATGTTAGCTTAGTCGTAGTATGCACTTCTGCCGATTATCGGAAAATTATCAGAAGCAAACCAGATCAGCAGAACGTCACATAAATCTGTGTGGAATACATAGGGGGAAATTATGAAAAATCGTGCATTCCGGAAATTTGTCGCTTCGATTGGTGTGGCCGCTATGGTCATGTCAACTGCAACAAATGCGCTGTCGCCTGCAGTCACCAGGGCGGAAAGCGCACAGGAACTGGAAGGGCAGCAAAATGATTCGCAGGAGCAGGGCGGACAGGAGGATCCTGTCGCACAGTCTTCTGACGATGCGAACGGCGCACCCTTCGCAGACGCAGAATCGATGGCAGTAAGCTCGCAGGATTCACAGGACGCCGCGGGACCTTCGGAGTCTTCTGATTCAAATGGAGAGAACGGCACGGAAGGATCTTCCGGTGAGAATACGAATGCCTCCGCAGGCAGCACTTCTGCCGAAGCCTCCGGCGCAGGATCACAGGACGCCACCGGAACCATGAGCGAAACCGTGAATGGCACCGCCACCGGAACCATGAGCGGAGCCACGAACGGCACCGCCGGAACCACGAATAGCACCGCCACCGGAACCATGAGCGGAACCATCACTGAAACCACCGAGAACAGCGGAACCATAAACGGCGCCGCCGACACCTCCGCCAATGGCACCTCTGCGGACGCCTCCACCGGCACGACCACAGGGGAAAATGGCGAAGCCTCCGGCGACAACGCGGAAGCTTCGACAAAGGAAATTACCTCTGTCATTACAGAAGACATAGACCTCGGCACCTACTTTGCCGGGGAAGCTCCCGCATACGCGCAGCTCGAGCTTCCGGACGAGATCGAAGTCAAGGTAGATGAGGAGAAGCAAACCGTCACCGTTACCTGGAACGGCGAAGAGACCTACCACCCGGATCAGGCAGGCACCTATATTTTCTCTTCGGAGCTCGACAAGGAATGGAACAAGGACGAGAACGGAAACGCCCGCTACCAGCTCGCAGAGAAGGTGGAGCTTCCCAAGGCCTCTGTCCGCGTAGAAAAGAAGGCAGAGAGCACGGAAGACAGCAAGGCCGAAGTCAAATCCGACAATAAGACGGAAAATAAGACCGACGCCAAATTGGACATCAAGGAAGACAACAAGACCGACGCCAAGGCGGACAACAAGTCCGAAGGCAAAACAGAAGAAAAGTCCGACAACAAGTCTGAGGTGACCACGAAGCCGGAAACCACAAAGGAAACTACGAAGGATACCTCAAAAGAAAACACAAAGGAAACCTCGAAGAAGGACAGCGCCTCCAAGGACAAAACCAAAGACGAAACCAAGAACGAAACCAAGGGCGAAGCCAAAAACGAAGCCAAAGAAGAAAACAAAACCGACACCAAGGACGAGACGGCAAAGGCTGACCAGAAGAAGAAAGTTACAAATGCCGCATCTCTGAAGGCTGTTTACGTCGCTGAGGACGGAACCGTTCTCTGCGGCACCGTCGGCCTGACCGGCGATTCCTTCACCATCTCCGACAAAGCAAAGAGCTTCAACGGCTATGAGCTGAAGACGGTCACCCTGGGCGAGGAAGAACTCCCGCAGGACACTGTTTTTACCAGAAACATCAGCACCACAGAAACAAAGGAAGAAATTCGCACAGAAGCTTCCTATACATATACCATGGATGGAGCAGAGCATGAGATTGCCGCAGGCGATACCGCGACGATCACGTTTACCTACGCCCAGAAGGAAGAAGTCACTCCGGAAATCGCTTCCATTGAAGTGACCGGCGAAGCCGTTGACACCACCGGCGCGGCCATCCAGGGAGACTATGCTTTCCCTCTCGCGGTCGGAACCAATGACCTCTCGAAGACGGCACCCTACATCCAGGGCTATGAATACCAGTACGCCGAAATCGGCACAGACAAAATTACCTCCATCGACAAGGAGGTCCTCGAAGCCGGCAAGTACGCCTACTATGTGGACGGCGAGCTTCTGAAGGAAAACACGAAGATCACCTATGTCTATCAGGAAGACGAAGACTACACGGAGCAGCTGGCCGGGACCTGCGGAAATCTCACGGTCACTGTCTCTGCAAAAAAAGACGCGAAGATCCCGGAAGGAACGATCGTCAGAGTTTCTCCCATCGAGTCTGCCCGCATGTCCCAGATCATGGCGAAAATCAGCGAGACTCTCGGTCAGGATCCGGACAATGTGATCGGCGTTCTCTATGACATCTCCCTTGACAAGGACGGCGAAGAAATTCAGCCCAGAGAGTCTGTCCATGTCACCATGAAATTCGATGGCGGCATCCCGTGGAACGTACCCGAGGGAAAACAGATCGCAGACACCAAAGTGGTTCACATGCACGGCGGTGAGACGGAAATTGTTGCCAATGAGGCAGAAGGTGAAAAAACCGAATTTGAAACAGTGGGATTTTCTCCTGTTGGCCCAGTCGCGGAATATTCTGTGAATAGTATTGCTAATCAAAATGTATCTAGCGATTTAAAAAATTTTGTGACAGAAGTTTCGATGAAAGGCGTAGAGAAAAAAGACGGAAAATATACGATTAAGAAAGACACAAACTATCAAATTAATATAAATTTCAAAGAAGAAGATAAAACAGGGGGACTTCAGTTTGATACTAACGAAACGGAAATGATTTATCAATTACCTGACGGATTTGAAGCTGTGCAAAAAAACGGAACCTCAGTGATTGAGGCTAAGACATCTACGGATACAATCTCTATAGAGAATACTTGGCATATAGATGATTCCAATCGGCTTCATTATGTATGGAATAAAACCGACCCTGAAGCATTTAATAAATTTGAAGCCGCAGCAAATGGATACATGGACTTAAAACTGTGGGGAAAAATCAAAGAGGGTACCACAGAAATTAAATGGAGCGACGGCGTAGTTATGGAGGTAGAGATTGACAACTCAAACTCCCTGACTGTTACAAAAAATGCTGAATATGATGAAAATAATAAGAAAGTCAACTATGAGGTTAAAATTGTTTCAACAGGGCATAGTACAAATGTAAATGTAAAGGACAAGATATCTGGAACAGCATTAAAATTTAATAAGGATATTAACATTACATCAACTTCAAGTTCTTTTGAAGGAAATAAGGTAATAGTTACGCAACAAGATGATGGCTTTGATTGTAAGATCCCTTCTATGGAAGATGGAGAAACTATTACAATTAAATACAGCGCAAATGTTAAAACGTCAGTGGTTGGAGCAAAGAAAATTACAAAGGATGAATCTCTTAATACTGTAACATATGAAAGTGATGGAGATAAACATAATGATCCAGTTAATAATGATTTGACAAATAAGATAAATTATGCACCTAAGATTACGAAAACAGGTACACCTGGTGACACATATACAGATGAGAATGGGCATAAATATCAGAAAATTAAGTGGACAGTTGAATATAATGAGAATCCAAAGTTCTCTATGGCTGGGAAAAAAATTACGGATGCAATCGGAGAAAATTCGAAGAATATTATGGACTATTGTGGAAATGTAGAAGTCCAGGTATTTGATGCACAGGGAAATTCAGTTGGAGATGTCCGATCATTTAAGCCACAGAATAATGACAGTTGGAATTATCAGATTCCGGAAAGTGATAAAGACGCATATAAATACGTGTTTACATATTACACAAAGGTATATTTGAATGATCTTATTAAAGATACTCAGGTAACCAATAAAGTTGTTGATGATAATGGTCAGAGTGACAATGGAAGTGTAACAGTACATCCAGACGAGCAGAATAAAGCCGGGATAGAAAAGACACATACTGAAGTTACGTCGGACAAAGTGACATGGAAGATAACTGTAACCGTTCCAGCGGGCGGACTTAAGCAGGGAACGGTAGTGGAAGATTTTTTACCAGCAGGCAATAATTATCAAGATACGTATGTAGAGGGAAGTGCTTCTGTAAAAAACGAAGATGGATCAGAATATTCAAAGGATAGTTATGTTGTAACGTCTGATGACGGAAGAGTCAAAATAAACTTTATAAATGGAATATCAGGAACGGGGGCTTCGCGAAGATTTAATATAATACTTCAGACGAATGTTAATCAGGATTGGATCAACAATCATCCGATGGCTGAGCATACAAATAAGGCTATCTTGAAAGAAGGGAACATAGAGTTCCAAGATACGGATTCTGTCAAACCAACTAAAACCAGTATTTTCAAACAGTGGAGGGATAGGGGTGATAAAAAATATCCGACTGTTGAAATTAACGGAATTAATTATCCAGTATATAGATATCAAATCATGGTTACTGGAATAACGCAAAGAGAATTTGATATAGAAGATTCTTTTTCAGACTATTTAAAATACTATGATGATGCCAAGGATCCGGTGAATGGTGTTTACAAAATAACCGGAAATTCGGATTATTGGCAGGCTGTTACATGGGAAGAAAAGAAGGGAACATTATCTGTGACCCCGATGGAAAATGGGAACAGAATTAGAATTCATGTTAAATTAGACGAAAGTGTTGAATTGAATGAAGATACTAAAATTGGCATTGCGTATAGTCTTATTGTTAAAGATGAAAATAGTTTAAAGGAATTATCTTCGGCTTCTGTAGGTAAAGAAACTATTTTGACAAACAAAGCAACAATGGATGGAGTATCAAGTGATGACGTAAAGGTTATATATCAATATCAAACTGTCAAAAAAGAAAAAGAAGAGATTAAAACTGCTGATGGAAAGGTCGATAAATTACGTTTCACTATTACACTTAATCCGAATGCAGTTACGCTTAATAATGGAAATCCACTTAGCTTAAAGGATGAATTTACGAATTTACATATTGATTTGTCCAGTATAACAGCTACTCCTCCAGAAAACGTTTCATGGAAAATTGAGAATAATATAGGAATGTTTATAGTACCAGATAGCACGAAGGTAATTATTCAATATGATGCTAAGCCAATAGGAACTGGGAATGTATCTTACACAAATAAGGCTTCTTTTTCTGGACAATATGCTGAGAGCAATGGAACTGTGGAGGCATATGGAAGCAGTTCAGGTGGTTCATCTACTCACAGTGTGCAAATCCTTAAATATGACCAGAGTGTTGGGCAGAGCGCTAAGTTGCGTGGGGCTGAGTTTGCATTATATCATCTGAAGGTCAATACGACTGACGAATGGGAAATGATAGCAAACGGCTTTACGACAGATCAAAATGGAATTTGTCTTATCGAGGGTAATGCTCAGAATGGTTGGACTCTTCATCCGGGGGAGAAATACTATTTGCAAGAGACAACGGCACCAGATGGTTATAAGTGCGATGATGATAAACGACACTATTTTAGTATTAGTGAAAATGGGACCGAAGATCTGGCAGATAATATCTATGCGGATCATAGTACCATTGGCATTGGAAATGAACGGAAACCGGAGAAGACAAGTGTAAGTGTAAGAAAAGTCTGGAATGATGCAGACAACCAGGATGGAAAACGTCCGGAGAAGCTGAGTGTCAGCCTGATGAATGGAAACACCCCGGTAAGGACGGTAGAGCTGAATGCAGAAAACAACTGGGAGGCAAAAGAAGAAAATCTGCCGGTAAATGAGAATGG
>OLPO01000118.1_pt1 | contig 69873 bp, 55 predicted proteins | sample 1672831 | NCBI WGS metagenome assembly OLPO01 (sample SAMEA3136728, study PRJEB25190) | human gut metagenome | reverse complement strand
TGGTAGAGCACCTGACTCTTAATCAGGGTGTCCAGGGTTCGAGCCCCTGATCGCGCACTGAAAGCACTGTTTTTGCGGACATGGAGCCGCGGGGACGGTGTTTTTTTTGCGCCCGCGCAGAATTCTTGCCGGAAATCTTAGCTGCTGTTTTTGCGTGGCTGATACAACATACAAAAATTAACTGGACTAATAACGCAGAATGAACGCAGAGCTGCAGGGATGGATGCGAATGTCCGCTTTACAATCCAGGCAAATTATGTACTGCAGTTATTTGCAGTATGATGTACTAGTACTGTCAGAATCAACAAAATCCCAAAAACATTTTTGGTAAAAAGTAAAGACAGGATTTTCTTGACAGAGTCTTATGCAAAACGTATAATTAAAACAACAAAGTACACGTGTACGCAATTAAAAATAACCAACTAAAGGGCGGATTGTATTGAGAAGAATACAAAAAGCGAGACAACGTTCCGCTCTATTTTTAAAGGGAAAAATGTACACGTATACGCAAACGCTTATGAGCATACTGTTCGCTTTGGCTCAACAAGAAAAGGAGGAAATTCAAAATGAAAAAGAAAACTATCAGCCTGCTTATGGCAGCATCACTGGCAGCATTTTCTCTGGCAGGCGGAATCGTGAGCTTCGCAGAGGAGTCCGATCCGATCACCCTTTCTGTATGGGCGCCGTTTACCGGATCCGACGGAGATGTGCTTCGAGAGATCATTGATAACTATAACGAGACAAATACCGACAATATTACAGTCCAGATCGATATCATGGACAATGCGACTCTGCAGTCCAAGCTGCCGACCGCAGTATCGACCGGCACCGGTCCGTCCTTTGTACTCGTAGGCATTGAGTTCCTGCAGCAGTATGCGGACAACGATCTGATCGAGGATATCAGTGATTTCTGGGATGCGACTGGCGTTGATAAGAGCAATTTCTATGAAAATGTACTTGCAAAGTCTTATGTTGGCGATACACAGTATGGTGTTCCGATGCAGTACAACCTGCAGTATCTCTACTATAATAAGGATATTTTTGAGGCAGCAGGACTGGATCCGGAGACTCCGCCAACTACGCTGGATGAGCTGAAAGCAGATGCTATCGCATGCACCGATCCTTCCAAGAACCAATACGGCATCGGTTTCCCGCAGAACTACACCTATTACTGTGAGTATCTGTGGGCAAATGGTGGCGATGTCATCAGCACGGACGGAAAAGAAAATCTTCTGAATTCTCAGGAAAACATCGACACACTTACCTGGCTGCAGGATATGGTTGTAAATGAGGGCGTATCTCCGGAAGGACTGACCGGAGCAGATGCAGATACCTTATTCCAGGCTGGTCAGTTGGCTATGTATATGAGCGGTCCGTGGAACATCAATGGTCTGAACCAGCTCGGTGTCAACTATGGAATCACGGCGATTCCGGCAGGCAGTGCAGGTGCATTCTCTCCGGAAGGTGGGTGCGCTTACATGTTGACTAAGGGTGCAGACGATGCGACGCGGGCAGCGGTTTACAAATTCATGGCATATTGGCTGTCTGATGCGACGCTGAAAGAATGGTCGAACCGCAATGGCTTCCCGGTATGGTCATATTCGGTACTGGAAGATGAGGACATCAAGGCAAACGAGATTCTGAGCAATGTTTCCAAGGCATCTGAGATCGGAAGAGACTGGCATCTGAATCTGACGATCGGCAGCCAGATTGACAGTGATGTTATGCAGCCGATGATGGAGAAGATTTTCTCCGGCGAGGATGTTGCTGAAAATGTGAAGGCCGCATCGGATATTTTGGATGGGATTATTGCGGCACAGTAATGGTACTTTGACTAAGGCAGGCGGATCACGGTAATTCGTTGTGCCATCTGGCTGAATGCCTCCGCAGATTTTGCAGAAATGCTTTTGCGGAGGCATTTACCATATATAGATCGGGTATGTTATTTTCGGAATAACTATTTTGTTATGTACGAAAAAGTAAGCGCTGTCGGGTAAGACGGCAGAAGGAGTTATTATGAAAAAGAATGCTGCGGGAAAGCAGAAGGAGACAGGGATTCGGACGCAGAAGCAGGCGTATCTGTTTCTGGCGCCGTCGTTGATTATCCTGACAGTATTTGTTTTTGTACCTCTGGTCGGGGCAATTGCAATCAGTCTGATGAATATCAATATTTACATGAATGATATTTCTTTTGCAGGGCTGAAAAACTATCTGAAAATGTTTACCGATGCAAGAGTCGGGAATGCGACGTTAAACACATTTTACTTTGCATTGCTGGAGGTGCCGCTCCAGATTGGGCTGGCACTGCTTCTGGTCATGTTTATGACGAAAAATACAAAGGTTCACAAATTGATGCGAACGACCTTTTATCTTCCGTATGTATGCTCGATGACGGCAGTGAGCATCATGTGGTCGATGCTTTTGAATAAGAACTATGGAATGCTTTCCTACCTGCTTGGTAAGATCGGGATTCAGATGCCAAGCCTTTTGACCAGTACGACATGGGCAATGCCGACGGTTATCCTGGTCACGGTATGGAAAGGATTTGGGTATACCTTGACGGTACTGTCTGCTGCGGCTCTGGGCGTGTCGCATTCGTTGTATGAGGCGGCGGAACTGGACGGTGCGGGTGGATTTCAGCAGTTTCGCTATGTGACGATACCGGGGATTCGGGATACGATCGGTTTCTGTACGGTCACGACACTGATTATGGCATTGCAGGTATTTGACCAGATCTATGTCATGACAGATGGAGGACCGCAGTATAAGACGGAGACACTGGTCGGTTATATTTATAATAAAGGATTTCAGATGGCACCGTTTGACTTAGGATATGCCTCTTCGATGGCCGTATATCTGTTTCTCATTATTGCGGTACTGACCTTTATCATGCGGAAGTATGCATTCCCGCAGGGAGGTGACGAAGAATGAAAAAACGTAAAAGTGCAGTGTTTGATGTGGTTGGATATATCGTACTGCTTTTGATTGTACTGATTGTGGTGCTGCCGCTTTTCTGGCTGATCGTCTCATCCTTCAAATCGGATGCGGACGTGATCAAATGGCCGCCGCACTTCTTCCCGTCGGAGTGGGTGGCGACGCAGTACCGTTACGTCATGAAAGCGATCCCGGTGCTTGGCATGCTCAAAAATACGGTAATCTTCGCCGGATGCGTGACGGTAATCAGTCTGTTTTTTGACTCTCTTGCGGCATATGCGTTTTCCAGGATGCAGTTTCGGGGAAGAAAGGTGATCTTCAGTATTATTTTACTTACAATGATGATTCCGTTTCAGGTCATCATGATTCCGCTGTATCTGGAGGAGTTCAATCTGAAGATTCTGAATACCTATCTCGGACTGATTTTGCCGCGTACCGCGAGTGCTTATGGTATTTACATGCTGACCTCATTTTTCTCCGGCGTACCGAAATCGCTGGATGAGGCGGCGCGCATTGATGGCATGAAGGAGTTTCAGATTTACTCACGGATCATTGCCCCGCTTGCAAAGCCGGCCTTTGTGACGCTTGGCATTTACCATTTCATGAATAACTGGAACGACCTGCTTTATCCGATGATGCTGACGAGCTCGGTCGACATGCGAACCTTATCAGCGGGACTGGCGATACTGGTCGGGAGCAACTCGATCAAATTCGGTCCGACTCTGGCGGCTACGGTGATTTCAGTAGCTCCGCTGCTTGTTTTATTCCTGTTCGGACAGAAGTTCTTTATGGAAGGAATCGCGACTTCGGGTATGAAGGAGTGACAGAAGCAATATAAAAAAAGTGTTGTAAGCTGCGGCGGTTGCATATAGGGATGAATCAGGAGAAAAAAGGAGATTATATGAAAACGACAAAAATTTTGGCACATAAAAAATTTCAGAAAGGAAAAATCGATCCGAGAATCTATGGCTCCTTTGTGGAGCATATGGGACGGGTTGTGTACTCCGGCATCTATGAGCCGGGCCATGAGACGGCGGATGAGAACGGATTCCGGCAGGATGTCGAGGAGGCAATGCACAAAATGGGCGTGACTACCGTGCGCTATCCGGGCGGCAATTTTGTATCGAACTATGACTGGAGAGACGGCGTAGGTCCGGTGAAAAGCCGTCCGCGCAAGATTGATCTGGCGTGGAAGAGCATCGAGACGAATGAAGTCGGTACCGATGAATTTATGAAATGGGCCGAGAAAAACGCGATTGATCCAATGTTCGCAGTTAATCTCGGCACCGGCGATATCAAGAGCGCGGTATCTCTGCTGGAGTACTGCAACTTCCCGGGCGGCACCTACTACAGCGATATGCGCCGGGAAAACGGAAGAGAGAAGCCGTATGGCATCCATACGTGGTGTCTTGGAAACGAGATGGACGGAGACTGGCAGATTGGTCATAAGACGGCATGGGAGTATGGAAGAATCGCGCATGAGGCGGGGAAAGCGATGAAGCTTTTGGATCCGTCAATTGAGCTGACTGTCTGCGGAAGCTCGATGTCGAGCAATGCAACGTTTGGAGAATGGGAGCGCGAGGTGCTGCAGCATACCTATGACTGTACCGATTATATTTCTTTGCACCAATATTATGGCGGGCAGGAAAAGGGAACGGCAGCGTTTCTGGCACAGTCGATGGATATGGGACGCTATATCCGGACGGTCTGCAATATCTGTGATGTGGCTGGTGTGCAGCGCCGCTCAAAGAAAAAAATCAATATCTGCTTTGACGAGTGGGGCGTATGGGAGATTCCGAATACCGAGGTGCAGGAGTCGGTGGAAAATGCGCCGTGGCAGATCGCACCGGCCTTCAGTGAGCAGATTTATACGATGGAGGATGCGCTGCTCTTTGCCGGGATGATGATGAACTTTCTGCGCTATTCCGATCGGGTAAAGCTGGCGTGTCAGTCTTTGCTGACAAATATCAGCGCCTGCATTATGACAGAGCGTGGAGGCGGCGTATGGGTTCAGCCGATCTACTATCCGTTTGCAATGATGGCTGAGCATGCTCATGGCGTCGTGCTTGACAGCCTGAGCGATGGTCCGACTTATCAGGCCGGCGGCTTTGATGAAGTACCGGTCGTGGATCAGGTAGTCGTATACAACGAGGAAAAGCAGGAGCTTGTACTGTTCTTTGTCAACCGCAGTGAGGAAGCGGCCGAGGTAGAAACAGATCTCGAAGGATTTGCCGTGATCGGTGAGGTGCTGGAATCTATGGCTTTGCGCCATCCGGACCGCAAGGCGACCAATGCAGTCGAGCACAACCGTGTCGTGCCGCAGGCCTGCAGCAACTATGTACAGAGAGACAGTGCGCTGCACTGCGAGCTGATGCCGCTTTCCTTCCAGATGATTCGGATAAAGGCGAGATAATACCAAACCGCGGACTTGTGTGAGAGTGAGAGACTGTGATATAGTATGATACAAGGGTCAAACGGTCATGCGTTTCATGCTTGCATGAAAAAGCATGACTTATTGACCCGCCAAACATGTGAAAGTAGCGATTTACGTAGTAAATCAGCGGATTTCGAATACTATACACGAAGGGGGAACACGTCATGGGAATCACGACAAAGGATCTGGCGCAGCTGTGCGGCGTATCACGCACGACCGTACACCGCGCACTTTACGGGGGAGGAAGGATTCATCCGGATACAAAGGAAATGATTCTGCGTGTCGCGAAGGAGCATGACTATCGGCCGGATCTGCTGGCGCGAGGTCTGGTGAAGGGACGCACCTACTATATCGGGGTCGTAGTCATGGATGTGCGCAACCGGTATTTTGCGGGAATGCTGAGCGCGATCGGACGGGAGGCCGCGCAGCATGGCTACAATATCAACATCACCCTGCATGATAACAACCGCAAATTTGAGCAGGATCAGCTCACGCGGCTTTCTTCCTACCGGATGGACGGAATCATTCTTTCCTCCGTTAATGAAGGACCGGAGTATGCAAAATTTCTGGAAAGCCTGGAGACACCGATCGTGACCGTGGACAATAAGATCGCCGAAGGGATCCCGTTCGTGAGCATTGACCAGCGTGCAGCGATGCGGGAAGCCGTGGAGCACATCCTGGAAATGAAAAAATATGAGCGGATCGTATTTGTCTGTCCGGCGATGGCAGTGGCAGGAGAGCAGAACATTTATGTACACCGGGAGCGAAAAAAGGGATTTGAGGAAGCAATGGCGGGTGCACCCGGGGTACAGGCAGAATACGTGCTGAACTGGGAGTATTTAAAGCAGGTAGAGAAGCTGGCACAGGATGGCATCCGTACAGCGTTTGCCTGCACCGCAGATGATTTTGCACTGGATATTATGAAGTATCTGAAGGAGAAGGGGCTGCGGGCTCCGGCGGATTATGGAATTGTTGGGTTCGATAATGTAGATACCCTGAAATACATCACACCGCAGCTGGTAACAGTATCCAATAAGGTCGATGCGGTCGCAAAGGCGGCAGTGCAGATGCTGTTTGCGCTGATCAATGCGGGGCAGGAGCAGGCAGATGAGAAGTCGCAGGTGGCAGAACAGGAAGCTCAGAGACGGGTACAGATACTTCCGCATGAGCTGATAGATGGAGAGACACTGTAGATGAAAAGCAGGACAGAAAACTCTGATGCCCTGCTTTTTTTCAGCCTAAAGATAAGAAATCTTATTGTGAATATTATTTTTGTGAGCAACTGTTTTACTAAGACTCATCCGTATTCTTAAAATTTTCCAACACGTCCATATCTGAAAAAATGTAAGTTTGCGGCACCAGTTTTTTTGTTCTATATTCTTTTGGTGAGCAGGAAAAAGCATCTTTAAAGAGTTTTCCAAAATAGCTGACAGATGAAAAACCGGTCAGATATGCAATTTCCGTGACGGAAAGATTACCCTCTGAAAGTAGAAAGCAGGCATTATTCAGGCGAATTTTGGTTAGCGCCTGAATAGGGGACAGATTATACTGCTTTTTCATACATCGAATTAAATGGGTTGGATGACAGTTTGTGACCTTGGAAAGCGTTTCCAGTGTAATGTTTTCCGCATAGTGTGAATGCATGTACTGCATAGCAATATATGCAATTTCCACATGAGAGACCTTATTCAAGATAAGGGAAAGCCTTTGCAAAATTTTCATGAAAAGCTCCTGCTGATAAAAAGCATTTGTAGAGCTTTTCGATATGGTGTTGGAGCGGCTATAAAAATCAATATTTTGTGTTTCGAGTCTGGACATAAGAGAAATAACTGCCTCTGCATTATCAGCGGTAAGACTCTGATACATGGGAATTGCAATGCGGTAAGAATTTGTAGAAAAAGAAGAAGTGGAACTGGTAAAAGAGTTCACCGGAGATTCTTCTATGGTGTAGTTTTCGGTTGCCTGAAAGTGCAGCCAGTGAAACAAAGTCTTTTCTGTACAGATGCTGGTTCCTTTGTGTGGATAATGTGGCGGAATAATCAGTGCATTATTTTTTTTGACTTTAAAAATTTCAGAGCCAACGCGAACAGTAAGGCATCCGTATTCAACAACGATTAAATCAAAGCAAGGAATCCCTGCATTTCTACAGGTATGCGTATCGCTGGGCCGGTAAATAGCATTTCCGGAAAAAAAGTAATATGGAAATGGCGGAACCTGAATGTTAATAAAAGACAAAATAAATCCCCCTTTGAACAAAAAACTAGTCAATTTTTATAAAGCCTTTTATGGATTCAGCTTTAGGAAAAGCTAAAATAATTATATAAATAATATGCCATATCACGTGAAAAACGTCAAGAAAGAGGTTTTTGAAAAGTTAATATTCTGATAGTTTTGATGCTAAAAATCTTATAAAACAGGATGAGAAAAATATATAAAATGCGTGTAAAGAAGCCTATAATTCAGCTATATTTATTGAATATTCATAAATAAATTTGGAACGGAAAAAAGAAAAAACGAAAAAATAACGAAAAAAGCAAAGGAAGGAAACGAGAATTATGAAGAAAAAGATAGTGAGCGGATTATTGGCAATGGCAACGGTTATGAGCATGTCGGGTTTTATGATTCCGGCGCAGGCAGCGGATGGAGGTGCACTGGAAGTATGGGTAAGAAATACATACTATGATGAGATGGTGGAAGCATCAAAAGCATTTACAGAAAAGACCGGAATTCAGGTAAATGTTACAGAACCGTCGAATATGTCCGATGATCTGGCGCTGGCACTTTCCTCCGGAGATACGCCGGACGTTGTTTCCATTGATTGTGTACTCGCTCCGTATTATGCATCGATTGGCGCACTGAAGGATATTACCGAGGAGTTTAATGGTCTGGAATATAAGGATACTTTTTCTGGCGGATTGCTGGATCTTACAAATTATGAAGGTGAACAGTATGCAGTTCCATTTGCACCGGATTTAAGTGTGTTAATTTATAATAAGGATATATTTGAGGCGAATGGACTGGATCCGGAAGCACCGCCAAAAACTTGGGATGAACTGATTGAAGCGGCAAAGGCCTGCACATCGGATGACTGCTATGGTTATGTATTCGCGGCTGCGGATGCAGGCGGAATGATGTTTACCTTTGGACCGTATATCTGGAATAATGGCGGCGAGTTTACGAGTGAAGACGGATCTGAGTCTCTTCTGGATTCTCCGGAAGCAATTGGCGCTCTGCAGCTCATCACCGATATGGTTTATGAGTATAAGGTAACACCGGAGAGCATTACTTCCTACGACGGGACGGCAGCGGCGGATGCATTTAAGGCGCAAAAGGCAGCTATGATCGTGCTTGGAAGCTCTGCAGTAGGAGATATTGTAAATGATAATTACGATTTCAAGGCAGGTTGTGCGCTGATTCCTTCTTCTGACGGAACAAATTATGCATCGTTCTCAGGTGGAGACAGCATTGCAATTCTTGCAGATACAGATATGCCGGATGAAGCATGGCAGTTTGTAGAGTTCTGCTTATCCGAAGAGGTACAGGTTGGCCAGCTGGCAGCTTCCGGAAACATTCCGGCAAGATCCGATCTGTTTGATAATGAAATTTATGCAGGGCATCCGGAGTATGATGTATTACGCCAGGCACTGGAGGTCGGCAAAGCACCGTATAGCTTGAAATATAACGAGATGTATACTCCGTGGTTGGATGCAGTACAGTATGCACTGAATCAGGAGAAGACTCCGGAAGAAGCAATGAAGGACGCAAAGGCAGAAATCGACGACATTTTGGCAGAATAATCGTTTCATTCAGAGCACATTCAGAGATAGAAAGAGGAGTGAAAGCGGGATGAGAAATCACCCGCTTTTTCCTTTCTTGCTATTGTCGTTGGAAAAGAAGGAGTATCAAGATTATGAAAACAAAGCGTGCCAGATATATAAGAAAACGGCTGTTTAATATGGCGTTTATTTTGCCATTGCTGATTGTAAATATTACCTTTTTTGTAATTCCATTTGTAAAGTCACTTTATATGTCTTTGTTTGACTGGAAACTGTTAGGAAACAAGCTGTTTATCGGACTGGCAAACTATGCAAAGGCATTTCAGGATCCGAAATTTCTGCATTCTTTGAAATTTACGTTTCAGTATGGAATTATCGTTACACCATTGCTGTTTATTGTTGCATTTATTATGGCGATACTGGTTAATCAGAGCTTTAAAGGAGTTGGAATTTTCAGGACAATTTACTTTTTGCCGGTTGTTATTTCTATGACAGCCAGTGCGGATATCTGGCTCTGGATATACAATGAATTGTATGGTGTACTGAACCATTTGCTTATGAATTTTGGAATCATAGATTCACCAATTGCGTGGATGCATATGCCATCTACCTCGCTTCCGGCGGTCTGTATTATGGTCACGTGGAAGATGTCAGGTTTCAGTATGCTGATGCTGCTAGGAGCATTTCAGTCAATTGGGGATGATATCTATGAGGCATCAAGTATTGACGGAGCCAATGCGATCCAGCGCTTTTTCCGGATCACGATACCGATCATTCGACCGACCATCGGATTATCTCTGGTTATTTCTGTTATTGGATCTGTTCTGGCTTTTGAGCAGTTTAAGATCATGACAGCAGGAGGACCATCCTCTAAAACGCAGACGGCAGTTTATTATATTTATGAAACCTCTTTTGGACATTACAAATTTGGATATGGAGCTGCGATGTCTATGATTCTACTGATCATTCTCGCTGTGCTGAGTTATTTCCAATTTGCAGTGATGAAAGATTCTACGAACTAGAGAAGGGGTGGGGATATGAAGCAACATAGAAAAAAGACGATTATTATTTTGCTTAATGTGATTCTGGGAATTCTGTGGCTGTTGCCAATTTACTGGGCGTTTGTCACTTCAGTAAAGACCGATAATGAAATTTATAGCGGAATTACATTAATTCCGAAAATATTTACGAGTGTGAATTATAAAACGCTGTTTGAATACAAAGAGGGGATCTTTTTTACCTATCTGAAAAATTCAGTTATTGTTTCACTGATCAGCACGGCAGTTGTGACTTTGATTTCGATTTTGGCAGGATTTGCGTTTTCGAAACTGAAAATATGGGGGTCAAAGATCTGGATGACGATGACGCTGTTCACGATTATGGTGCCGGTACAGGCCTTGATGGTGCCTCTGTATAATCAGCTCTCGGCGCTCCACCTTTTAGGAACTCAGGCAGGCATGGTTCTGATTTACGCAACATTCCAGACACCTTTTTGCGTTTATATGATGAAAAATGCATTTGATGCAGTTCCGGTAGCATTGCAGGAGGCAGCTACAATCGATGGGGCCAGCAATCTGGCAATATTCCGCAGCATTTATCTGCCACTTGCGCTTCCGGGGGCAGTGACTGTACTGGTATATTCCGCATACAATACGTGGAATGACTATGTGATCGGTCTGACCTTTGGCGGGAGTACGATGAAGACCTTTAATGTCGGTCTGGTAGACATGCTCAGCAATGATGAGACAATCAAATGGGGGACACTGACCTCTGGTTCGATTGTAGGAATGCTTCCGATCCTGATCCTGTTTCTGTTTTTACAGAAATATTTTGTAAAAGGCATGATGAGCGGTGCAGTAAAATAAAAGGAGAAAATACGATGGGAAAATTAGAAAAACTGAAATTGACAGAAATCCATCCGGAGGGATGGCTGAAACGGCAGCTTCAGATCCAGATGAATGGGCTGACCGGAAAATTGTACGATATATGGGACAGTGTCGGGAGTTATTCCGGATGGCTGGGCGGCACCGGGGAAAGCTGGGAGCGGGCACCTTATTATCTGGATGGGCTTGTACCATTATCCTACTATCTTGAGGACAAAGAACACTGGGAGTTGTGTTGCCGGTTTATTGAATGGACGTTAAACAGTCAGCAGGAAGATGGAAATTTCGGACCGAAGGTGACCTTACATGAGCAGTGGTCCAAATTCGCAATGTTGAAGGTATTGATTCAGTATGAGGAAATCACAGGAGATGCAAGAGTCATCCCGTTTGCGGTCAATTATCTGCAGTATATTGCAGATGTATCGAAGAAAATCAAAATCAGAGAATGGTCAGAGGCGCGTATTCCAGATTTGCTGTATGTGGCCAAGTGGGTTTATGACAGAACGAAGGAGAAAAAGATATTAGATCTGATGAGACAGATTGACCAGGCAAGCTTTGACTGGTGTGATTATCTGGAACAGCTTCCCTTCCCAAGACCGGCGGCTTACTATATGAACTGGAAATTATATGAGGATCAGGTCAGCAGGACAGCTTTGGAGGACATGGCACCCTATCATGCGACGCATATCGTAAATGTTGCGATGGGACTGAAGCATCCGGCGGTGAGGAACGTATACGCAGGGGAGACAGAGTATTATGCGAGTGTGGCGGAAAAGGGAATCGGGGATCTGATCCGGCATCATGGCGTAGCCTCCGGCTGTCTCAATGGAGATGAACATCTGGCGGGAAATAACCCGTCTCAGGGATCAGAGCTGTGCTCCGTTGTGGAGTATATGTTCAGCTTGCAGGCATTGCTTGAGTCCTTTGGAAGCACTGCTTATGCAGATCAGATGGAGCGGCTGGCGTACAATGCGTTACCGGCGACCATTACGGAGGATTTTATGGCGCACCAGTATTTGCAGCAGGCAAATCAGATTATGGCAGATGATACGGAGCGCCCGTGGTTCAATAACAGCAAAGAGTCCAATATGTTCGGACTGGAGCCGAACTTTGGCTGCTGTACTGCGAATATGCATCAGGGCTGGCCGAAATTTGTCAATTCCCTGTGGTATAAAGAAGATTCAAATACAGTAGTGAGCATGTGCTTTGCACCAAATACGCTGAAAACGCGGATAGCCGGGGAAGAAACGGTGATTGAACTTTGTACGGAATACCCGTTCAGGGATACGCTTTCATATCAGATTCAGAAAGCGCCAAAGAAAGCAATTACTGTGAAGATAAGAGTTCCGAACTGGTGCGAAGACTTTACGATTGCCTGCGCTGGTGCGGAAATCGTGACAGACAAAGCAGCTCGCATGATCGTGGTTACGAAGGCATTCCAGGAAGGAGATCAGATAGAAGTCCGGTATCCAATGGAAGTGACGTATTCTACCTGGTATCACAAATCTGTTGCAGTAGAGCGCGGTCCGCTCGTATATGGATTAAATATGAAAGAAAAGTGGGTTGTGAAAAAAGAGGTGGCTGGGGTTAAGGATTATTGTGTTTACCCGGAAAGCGACTGGAACTATGCGATTGCCCGTGACAGAGGCAGCGTGGATGTCCGCGAAGCAGAAATTTCTGAGACGCCATTTTCAAAAGAATTTGCACCGGTGCATCTTCAGGTATCAGCGAAAAAGCTGGCAGAGTGGGGGTTGGATGGAGGAAATACGATGGATCTTCCACCTAGTCCGGTGAAGGCAAATGTCGAAGAGGTAAAGATCGATCTGATTCCATTTGGTTGCACAAAACTGCGTATTTCACAGTTCCCATATTATGAGGCTAAAGAGGATTAAGCAGGCATATGAAAGAAACGAAGATAAAAAATGTAGGGTTTGAGAATATTGCGATTACAGATGGATTCTGGAAAGAAAAACAAGATTTATTTCGGGATGTGACGCTGGATGCAATTTATCAGCGTTTCAAAGAAACCGGACGGTTTGAGGCACTGAAGTGCAATTGGAAAAAAGGAATGCCGTTTGAACCACATATCTTTTGGGAATCAGATGTGACAAAGTGGATTGAGGGTGCTGCGTATTTTCTCCAGAAGGAAAGAGACGCAGAATTAGAAGCCAGAATCGATGCATTGGTGGAAGATATGTATCATTCCCAAGAAAAAAATGGTTATTTAAATGAATATTTTACAGTAGTGGAACCGGAAGCACGATTTACCCGAAGAACAGATCATGAACTGTATTGTGCAGGACATTTGATTGAGGGGGCAATTGCATATGCAGAGGCGACCGGTAAAACGAGGCTGCTAGAGGTGGCGGAAAAATATGTGGCATTGATTGATCGTGTGTTTCGGGTGGAGCACTCCGCTGCATTTGATACACCGGGGCATGAGGAAATTGAGTTGGCTCTGGTGCGTCTGTATCGCTATGCCGGAAAGAAGGAATATCTCACACTTGCTTCTTATTTTATTGAAACGAGAGGAAGAAGTACAAGGGATACCTGCTATGAGTTTGCGGATCAGAAAAATATGCAGTCACACCTTCCAGTTCGGGAACAGAAAACCGCGGAAGGACATAGTGTAAGAGCATTGTACCTGTATTCTGCCATGGCAGATATTGCAATGGAAACAAAAGATCAGGAACTGTTAGATGCGTGTAAAACGTTGTTTGAGAATATTACGCAGAAGCGGATGTATATTACAGGCGGAATTGGTTCGACAAACCGTGGAGAGTCTTTTACTTTTGATTATGATCTGCCGGAATATACGGCGTACAGTGAGACCTGTGCTTCGATTGCGCTTGCAATGTTCTGCAGAAGAATGTGGATGTTGGATCCGGACGCAAGGTATGCGGACTGCGCAGAACGGGCCATCTATAATACTGTATTGAGTGGTGTTTCTTTGTCTGGAGATCGCTTCTTTTATGAAAATCCGCTGGCAGCCGATCCCGAGCGGAATGAGTTTAACGATGTGCAGCCAGAAGGCACTCAGGAGCATCTTCCGATTTTGCAGCGGGTAAAGGTGTTTTCCTGTTCCTGCTGTCCGCCAAATCTGCTTCGTATAGTAGGTTCGATTGCGGACTATATGTATTCGGTTTCTGAAAAGACGATTTTTGCACATTGCTTTATGAATGCGAATGCCATGATTAACCTGGACGGCGCACGCATTTGCCTGGAACAGAAAACAGGCTATCCATATGAGGGCGGTGTTGAGATTCGGGTGCAGTCGGATGCTGCGTTTACATTGGCAGTTCGAGTGCCTGAGTGGAGCAAGACGACGGAGTTTTATGTAAACGGAGAAAAGGCGGAGCCGGAGATACAAACTGGTTATGCATACATTTGCAGAAACTGGAAAGAGGGCGATACATTGTTGCTTAAATTGGATATGCGTGTGAAACTGTTTGCGGCACATCCAAAGGTAAAGGCTGTCTGCGGCAGAGTGGCAGTGATGCGTGGGCCGATCGTTTATTGTGCGGAGCAGCTGGATCATGGTTCAACGAGTATGCGTGATGTCCGGATTTCGCCAAAGGCAACATTTGCTGTAGAGTATACTGTACTGGGTGGGGAAAAAATGGCGTTGCTCCATACGACGGCAGAAAAACGGATGGTGCGCCAAGAATTGTATCAGGAGTTTCCATATCAGACGGAAAAAATGGAGCTTACGTTGATTCCATATCATGCATGGGCCAATCGAGGCGTGACAGAAATGACGACCTGGCTGCTGGATGAGGAGAAATGCTGATAGCAAAAGAGAAGACAGGTAGCGGATGTGGTTGAACATCGTTATCAGACATAAAATCCCTGTGCTTACCGTATCGTAAAAAGCTGGTGAGCATGGGGATTTGATATTGTGTGGTGTGGAATCGATATGCTATAATGGTAAAGAAATTAACTGGATCGTTTTATTTTTTGAACGCAGATCGCGAAGCGACTGCGTTCATGAGCAAGTAGCGAAGCTAGGCCCTGTCAGCAGAGCTGCAGGGATGGATTGCGAATGTCCGCTTTACTAAAGCAAAAATATGATTCATGCAGGGGGACAAAAAATGGAGTGTTACAAAAAGGACTATCCGCGGCCACAGCTGGTGCGGGACAACTGGACGTCACTGAATGGGACGTGGGATTTTTGCTTTGATGATGAGGAGCGTGGAGAACGGGGCAGCTGGTATCAGATGTGGCCGGGGAATCAGGCACAGACAATCGAGGTACCGTTTACGTATGAGACAAAGCGAAGCGGGATTGGAGATGAGCGGGCGCACAGACAGATCTGGTATCGCAGAAGCATCGAGGCGGATGCTGCACAGCTGTCGGAGGGAAAACACCTCTGGCTGCACTTTGAGGGCAGTGATTTTCACACAAAGGTGTGGGTGAACGGGCAGTACGTCGGCGATCACAGGGGCGGCTATGCGCGGTTTTCATTTGATATCACAAGATTTGTAAAGGCCAAAGAAAATGAGATCGTGGTGAAGGTGGAGGATTCCTTTGATCCACAGCAGCCACGCGGCAAACAGCGCTGGGTGAAGAACAGCTTTGGCTGCTGGTATGTGCAGACGACCGGTATCTGGAAGACAGTCTGGATGGAATATGTCCCGGAGATTTATTTAAATCAGGTAAAAATGACGCCGCTTCTGACGGATTCGTCGCTGGAGCTGACTTATGATGTGGTGCTTCCGGAAGAGCAAAGAGATGGCAGTGTTGAGATTGAGGCAGAGATTACCTTTGACGGTATTCAGATCAGCCGGACACGGATGGCTGTGCTTGGCAGAAGTGTGAAAACGCGCGCAAATGTATTTCATCCGGCGCTCGGCGGCATGGAGTGGGGTGTCCGGGAGTGGACACCGGAGGATCCGGCCCTGTACGATATCAGGTTCCGTGTGCTTGTGAACGGAGAAGAAACGGACTGTGCCGGCTCCTATTTTGCCATGCGAGAGATCCGGATTGACGGTCCGAATATTTTGCTGAACGGGAAAGTGCTTTATCAGAGGCTGATTCTGGATCAGGGCTACTGGAAGGATACGCATCTGACCCCTCCGTCAGAGGAGGCGCTGGTCGATGATATCGAAAAAATTCGTTCAATGGGCTACAACGGATTACGCAAGCATCAGAAAATTGAGGATGAGCGTTTCCTTTACTGGTGCGATGTGAAGGGCATGCTCGTCTGGAGTGAGATGGCGGCGGCTTATCAGTATTCGGATGAGGCGGTAACGGAATTTACAAAAGAGTGGATGGAGATCGTACAGCAGAATTACAATCATCCGTGCATCATCACATGGACGCCGATGAATGAGTCGTGGGGTGTGCATGAGATCGAGACAGATCGGATGCAGCAGCATTTTACAGAGATGATCTATCACCTGACGAAGAGTCTGGATCCGTATCGGCCGGTGATCGTCAATGACGGCTGGGAGCACACCGTGTCGGATATTCTGACGCTGCATGACTATGAGGAGGTCGGCGAGACCTTATATAAGCGGTATACAGAATGTAAGGAGCAGATATTGACGACGGAGGTATATCACAGTAGCGTAAGGTCAGCATTTGCAAATGGATTTCACTATCAGGGGCAGCCGATCCTCATCAGCGAATACGGCGGCATTGCATTTAATAATGATGGCGGCTGGGGCTATGGCAATAAAGTGAGCACAAAAGAAGAGTTTCTGCGCCGTTTTGACGATATCACGACGGCAGTCAAGCGGATTCCGTACTGCTGTGGCTTCTGTTATACGCAGGTGAGCGATGTCCAGCAGGAGATCAACGGCCTTCTGGATGCAGACCATAATTACAAGCTCCCGCCTGAGGCAATCAGAGAAATCAATGAACGCAAGGTGGGGTATTGGAGGTCAGAGATGTAATAAATCCCTCTTGCGTTTTCCACACAATACCATTATAGTTATTGGTAAAGACTACAACAGAAAATGGAGGGACTGCAATGCAGCTGCTTAAGGACCGCATCCGTAAGGATGGAAAGGTAAAAGAGGGAAATGTACTGAAGGTAGACAGTTTTCTGAATCACCAAATGGATATCCGGCTGTTCCGGGAGATCGGAAAGGAATTCAAGCGCCGCTTTGAGGGAACCAAGATCAACAAAATCCTTACGATAGAGGCTTCTGGTATCGGCATTGCCTGTATCGTAGCGGAGGAGTTTGATGTTCCGGTCGTTTTTGCGAAAAAGACACAGACGAAAAATATCGCAGGAGAGGTTTATCGTTCGCAGGTAGAGTCTTACACGCACGGAAGAATTTATGACATCATCGTTTCGAAGGAGTTTCTCGGAAAAGGGGACAAAGTGCTCCTGATCGATGACTTCCTTGCAAACGGAAAGGCACTGGAGGGGCTGATTGATCTGGTACAGGCAGCAGGCGCTGAGGTCGTTGGTGCCGGGATCGTGATCGAGAAGGGCTTCCAGCCGGGCGGAGACATCATCCGCGGCAAGGGCATACATCTGGAGTCACTGGCGATCGTGGAGAGTATGGACGACAAGACCGGAGAGATTACATTCCGGGAGAAATAATCAGAAGTGAGGGCGCTGTGTTTTCGTGGCGCTCTTTTCTTCTTTGTATGGAAAGGATTTGTAATGGTATGCCATCCTGCGAAAGAAAGGACGAAATGTGTATGAACGCGGCGAAAATTGATTTACATCTTCATCTGGACGGCTCGCTGTACCTTCCATGGGCATGGAAAACGGCAGTAAAGCGCGGTGTTGTGGAGGCAGAGTGTACGTTTGAGGAATATTATAGCCGGTTTCACCGGAGGAATTTCAAAACACGTGAAGAGGGAATGAAGCGATTTGACTTTCCGGTCGATGTGATGCAGACGAAAGAAGATCTGGCGGATGCCGCTTATTATCTTGTACAGACGTTAAGTATTCAGCAGATGTTTTATGCAGAGATCCGATTTGCGCCGCAGCAGCATACAAAATGCGGGCTGACGCAGCGGGAGGCGGTGCTTGCGGTGTGTGACGGGCTGGAACGGGCCAAACAGGACTTTCCGGATATCGATACCGGTCTTTTGTGTTGCCTGATGCATAAGGGAGAAAATGCGCATGTAAATGAAAAAGAAAATTTTGAGACAGTAGAAGTTGTCCGAGAGCTTCTTTCTGACCGTGTGCTCGGTCTGGATCTGGCAGGCTATGAAAATACAGGAGATTTTCTGCTGTATGTGCCCCTGTTCGAAAAGGCCCACAGCTATGGTATTCCCTATACAATCCATGCAGGAGAGATGGGCGAAGGAGCCCATGTTATGGACGCGCTTGCGATGAAGGCGAACCGGATCGGACATGGAATTAACTGCATTCAGAATCCAGAATGGCTGCATGCAGTTGTAGAGAGTCAGATTCCGCTGGAGCTTTGCCCAACCTCTAATACAAGATACGAGCTTGGGTATGCGGCGCTTCCCGTCCGACAGCTGCTGGATGCCGGGGCAAGGATTACGCTGAACACTGACAATATGTCGTTTGGCAGGACCAGCCTTGCGCATGAATATGATATGATGCGCTCCGTCGGAATCAGTCAGAAAGAGCTGTGGCAGTGTGCGTGGAATGCGGCAGATGCGGCCTTTTGCAGCGAAGCGAGAAAAGAGAGGCTTCGGGAGAGACTAAGAGAAGAACAGAATAAGAAGACAGAGTGATAGATAAAAGAAAGCTCTTAAAGCAGACCCTTGTGGGTGTGGCTTTAAGAGCTGTTTTGTTGTGCGGATGTGTTACCACACCGTCACGTCGACCGCTTCATATGATGCTGTATCATAGATGACGCTGGCAGTTACGCCCGGCTGCAATGTCTCGGCGGTATCACCCATCGCTGCGAGCTTTGCCGGGTCGAACCAGAACTGGATGACGTTGCCATCCGGCTGCTGGAGACGGAAGTAGGTGCTCGCTTTTGTGATGACCGTACCGTATACACCGATGGTTTCAGACGTCGTACCTGTGGAGCTGCTGTTTCCGGAAGTACTGCTTTGTGTACCGGAGAAGGAATAGGTGATGCCGTTATCCTTCATGTATTTCACCATGAGCGCAATATTTTCATTTTCACACTGGTTCAGTACGGTCGGATCAAAGTCAGCAGCTTCGATTGTTCCACTGTACCAGGACTTGCCATTGAAGTAATCCTGTACTTCCTGAAGCACAAATTTTCGATGATGCCGTGCGTAAATTTCATTGATGGCCATCTGGATCTGATTGCCGCTCAAAGAGGTCAGATCCGAAGTGCTGATCGCTGCTTCCGAGCTGTATGGGAAAATATAGTCGGAAGCGCTGCCGATCGATATATCGTTTCCGGTCGATTTTTTATATTCATCCTTGATGCGGATGGTGCTTACGACCTGATTCACGCCATCACTTAAGGTGCGGAACTCATTGAGGGCATCCGCGTCGTCTGTGTAGCCCTGCATGTCAGTCGCAAAGCATACATAATAATATCCGGCAGCCGTTTCGCCGATCAGCTGGTAAGATGGAAGATCGGTGAAATCCATGTCTTCCGAGAAATTGATGGAAAAGAGGAAGCCGCCGTTTTCATAGCCGAGACTGGCTGTCCAGAGCTTTCGGGACTGAATGTGGAAAAAGGAGGCCGAGTCCGTAGCAGTGGAGACCTGACATTTACCGGCCCAGCTGGAAGGAAGTGTGATCTGTACCTCCTTGAAGTCGACTAGGATATCATTTTCCGCATCCCGCGAGGTTGAACAGGAAAAGAGATTTTCCGGAACTGCGCCTGCGGTGATGGAAGCACCGGCGAGCATGCAAGCCGAAAGCAATGCCAGTGATAAAGCTCTAAAAGATCGTTTTCTCATATGATTTCCCCCTTATGACTTGTATGTACATTTCCGAAAACGAGTTGAGAACGCTCCGGAATCTATTATTAGCTTAACATAGAATTTTCCGGAAAAAATGAATGTATTCTTAAGAGGAAACAGAGATTTTTGTAAATCAGCAGATCGGCATGAGCTCGCCGGTCTCGGTATTGATGACGAAACCGCTGATTCTGACATCCTTTGGAATCAGCGGATGGTTGCGGATCGTATCGACGGTCTCACGCACAGAATCCTCTACTGTATCAAAGCCTGCGAGCCATTTTTCAAAATCGATGCCACAGTATTTCATCAGGTCGATCGATTCCTGCGAAATGCCGCGATTCTTCATATGGTGGATCATCATTTCGCTGTCGATGTGCTGCACGCCACAGTCGGTGTGACCGATGACCAGGACCTCGGTGACACCCAGCTCAATGATACCGACGAGCAGGCTGCGGATCACGCTTCCGAACGGATTCGTCACGACACCGCCCGCATTTTTGATCATCTTCACGTCTCCGTTTTTGATACCAAGCGCTGCCGGGAGCAGTTCGACGAGTCGTGTATCCATACAGGTCAGAATCGCGACCTTCTTGTTCGGATATTTGCTGGCAGCATACTGCTCATAACGTTTTTCTTCCACAAATTTTTTGTTGTAGGCAAGCATTTCTTCAATCATATAAAATCCCCCTTTGCTGTCTGAATCCATGCGAAATGGATGAAAATGGATAAATCCAGTTTATCATGAAGCGGGCGGATAGACAAGAATTTAGCAGGCTGTTATAAGAAAATCTATGCGGCGGCATTACTTGCAAAGGGAATTCCGAAGGAAAAAATCCGGATGTACGGTTTTGCATTTCAGGGAAAGCAGGTGCTGATCGGAGGGCGAAGGATGCACTGAGACAGGATTTATATATCCGTTTCTTCTCCCTCGTTTGCCTGCTCCATGACGATAGCAGACTGCTGTGGGTTGACGACGTATTCGACGTGCAGGACGGCCTGCGGCCAGTTGAGACTGATGCAGGGCATCTTCTGACGCTCAGTTCCGGCTTTGGCGATCTGGGCGAGCAGTTCGTCGAGTACGGAGCGGGTGAGATAGCCGCCCTTCCAGTGGAAGGTCAGAGGTTTTTCTTTTTTGGCGGCCTGCAGTGCGCGCCGGTAGACATCCTCGGTTTTGGCAAAGGAAAGCTTCTTTTCCTTATAGTAAGAATGTGCGCTGTCGGTACAGGCCGGGGCCGGTGCGATCAGCGGCTCGTGGTCACGGAAAATCTGTTTGTCATCCAGATTAAAATAGTCGTATCGGATCCGGGTGGAGGCGCTGCCTTTCTTTCCGGAATTTTTGTTGCCGGGGATGGGATGCTGCGCGATGTCGCCATGGGTGGTTCCTGCATTTCCGGAGTCGGATGCGATATCAGAAGCATGCGAATAGTTTCGGCCGAGAGAATTGTCGAAGGTCGCATCCAGATGATAGTAGCTCTTGCCGATTCGGACGATGTTCCAGGTGTGGCGGTACTTGATGCCTTTTTCCGGATTGTTGCCGCTAAGGGCGATCATGCACCAGATACCGAGTGCGTCGCAGAGGCATTTGACAGTCTTTGCGATGCCCTCGCACACGCCGACGCCCTGCCCGAGCGGGCCGATGATCTCGTGAGAGTAGGGCTTTTTCAGCTTATCGTAATGTACATTTTCACAGATAAAATCGTGAATATACTGCTCCTTTTCTGACTCTGACAGGTCTTTGGCAGGCCGGATGAGCTTATCAATCCGGGCGCGCATCGCCTGCTGGTGTTCCCGGATTTTGCTTTTTTCAAATAAGTAGTCCGGCAGAAAGAGAAGGTTTGGCGAGTCCTGATAAAAGCGGTATTTGTAGCCGGTCGCCCAGAAGATTTCCGGATGATCGAGACGCAGCCGGAAAAAAACGTCGTAGAGCTCTTCTGCTGACAGGCGCGGAAGCTGAATCTCAGGGGCGAGCTGATTCAGTCCCTGCAGCATGCCATGATAGGCCGCCTGCTGCGGGCGGGACATTTTACTGTAATAATATGGTTCCATGGTGGTACTTCCTTTTCAGTTATGGACAGGCAGCGAAACAGGTTGCGAATATCCGTCTGCCTGTCGTTATCATATCACGTTGCTGTAAATCTGCGCAATCCCCCAAACCTGTGCTGGATTTTTACCGGGAAGGGGTTTATACTGTGTGTAACCAGTTCAGCGTGGCAACAGGATATCAGATACTGGCACCACTGCCGGATATGCGGAATGAATAACACACAAAATGGAGGATGCAACAGATGAAAAAATTAGGATTCGGAATGATGCGCCTGCCGCTTCTCAATGAGGAGGACAAGAAGAGCATCGACAAAAAGACCGTCTGTCAGATGGTGGATACATTTATGGAGCGTGGTTTTACTTATTTTGATACGGCGTACATGTATCATGAGTATGAAAGTGAGCGCGCGATGAAGGATGTGCTTGTGACGCGCAAGGACCGCGACAGCTATACGCTGGCGTCGAAGCTGCCGGTCATGCAGCTGAAGGAAAAAGAGGATATGGAGCGCATTTTCAATGAGCAGAGAGAAAAATGCGGCGTGGAGTATTTTGACTATTATCTTCTGCACTCGCTGGATGCGGAGCACTATAAGAACGTGAAGCGTCTGGACTGCTTTGGATTTGCGATGCAGAAAAAGGCAGAGGGCAAGGTAAAGCACGTTGGATTTTCCTTCCACGACAGTGCAGAGGTGCTCGATCAGATCCTTACAGAGCATCCGGAAGCAGAATTTGTACAGCTGCAGCTGAACTATCTGGACTGGGAGGATGCAAAGGTACAGTCCCGCAAGTGCTATGAGACAGCGGTAAAGCATGGCAAAAAGGTCGTAGTCATGGAGCCGGTCAAGGGCGGTACACTGGCAAAGCTTCCGAAGAAGGCAGAAGATGTGCTCAAAGCACTGCATCCTGATTGGTCAGCTGCTTCCTGGGCGATCCGGTTTGTCGCAAGCCTGGAGAATGTGATGGTCGTACTGAGCGGTATGTCCACACCGGAGCAGATGGATGATAATACAGCATATATGAAGGAGTTTGAGCCGCTGACCGAGAAGGAGAAGCAGGTGCTGCTTGGCGAGGTCGTTGACAGCATCCACGAGGCGGCAAAAATCCCGTGTACTGCCTGCCGGTATTGTGTCGAGGGCTGTCCGATGAACATCGCGATTCCGGAGTATTTTGCACTTTATAATGACGAAATCACAGATAAAGGCAATCCGGAGTATGCAAAGCGTTATGCGGAACTGACAAAGGAGCACGGAAAGGCTTCTGACTGCGTGGAGTGCGGTCAGTGTGAGGGCGCCTGTCCGCAGCATCTTCCGGCGATCACATGGCTTAAAAAGGTCGCGGAGGTATTTGAACGCAGATAAGCATTCCCCAGCTTCAAGTGCGTGGAGCGATTGCGTTCATGAGCAAGTAGTCTAGGCCCTGTCAGCAGAGCTGCAGGGATGGATTGCGAATGTCCGCTTTACAGAAGACAGAATGAATCCCCATGAACCTGCCGGCTCATGGGGATTTTCCAAAGAAAGAAACGCAGGCGTTCTGCGCGACGTTAGATAAACGGTGCCGGAAGTCCAAGCGTCAGCGGCGGGCAGGATTTGTGGATGTGGCAGAGTGGATAGATGGGGAAGGAGAAGACGATGAAGGAGAAAACATTTCAGCCTGATCGGGTGTTCTCGTATTTTAAAGCGGAGTGGAAGGTGCTGCTTGTGGTGACGGTTTTCGGTCTCATTTACAATGTGGGACTGCTGGCGAGACCATGGTTTGAGGGCCGGATGGCAGGATACCTAGTGAAGGTATTAAACGGCACCGGGACATTTTCCGGCATGCGCCTTCTGGTGTGTGCCTATGTGGCGGCCATTGCGACCGTGCAGATTTCCAGATATATCAAGAGGTTCTATGTCCGGCGTTTTGCGAACAATGTGAACCGGAGAATGAAGCGGATTCTTTATCACAGCCTTGTCCGAAAGAGCAGGATGGACCTTGCGGAAGAAGGAGAAGGGGATGTCATGACGAAGGCGATCCTTGATGTGGACGACTGTGTGGAGGGGATGAGGAAATTTACAACGGAAATTTTTGACACAGGTGTCGCACTGATGGCGTATATCGGAATGCTGCTCTGGTATGACTGGCGTCTGGCACTGCTCTGTCTGATTTTTCCGCCGATCTCCTATGTGACAGCAGAAAAAATGAAAAAAATCATTCAGAAAAACGGGGCAGCGTATAAAATGCAGTCCGGAGCTTTAAGTGCAGCGACGCTGGACAGGGCGCAAAATGCGATCACTTACCGGGTGTTCGGCTGTGAGCGGGAGCGTCGGGCGGCTTATGAGGAGCAGCTGACCGCGTATGAAAAAGCGGCGGTAAAGGCGAATATATGGAGTACGGTGCTGCCGCCGATATATAAAGTGATTTCCATGGCCAGCGTAGTATTCATTCTGTATTTTGGTCAGAAAAATGTGCTCGGGACGGGGTGGAGCACGTGGGATATCGCGGCATTTACGACGTTTCTCTCCTGCTTTTTGAAGCTGTCGGGTAAATCGGCAAGCGCGGCGAAGCTGTTTAACTCTGTGCACAAGGCACAGGTATCGTGGAAACGGATCAGGCCGTTGCTGGCACCGGTGGAGGAAACGCCGGAGACGGCTGCGAAAATACAAAAAGAAGAATCCAGGGCAGCACTTCACCTGCGCCACGTCACCTTTTCCTACCCAAACGGCGCGCCGATCCTGAAGGACATTTCCTTTTCTGCAAAGCCGGGATGGATCATCGGTATCACAGGCGCGGTCGCATGTGGAAAATCGACGCTCGGAAAGGTATTTCTGTGCGAGTATCCATATGAGGGGGAAATCCGGCTCGGCGATACGGAGCTGCGGGAGCTGTCAGAGCAGGAGCGCTGTGAAACGGTCGGCTATCTCGGACACGACCCGGAGCTGTTTAACGACAGCATCGAACACAACGTCCTTCTGGGCGAAAAAAAGGATCCGGAGCTGTATTTAAAAGCAGTATGCATTGATGCGGAGGTAAACGAGATGCCGGATAAAAAGCGGACGCTGGTCGGAAATGGCGGCGTGCGTCTCTCCGGCGGGCAGGCGCAGCGGCTGGCGCTGGCACGGACCTTATGCCATCTGCGGCCGGTGATGATTCTGGACGACCCGTTTTCTGCACTGGATAAAAAGACGGAGGCGGAGATTTTTTCCAATATCCGGCAGCTGGCGGGGGATGCCATCGTTCTGCTGATTTCGCACCGGTTGTATTTGTTTCCGCAGCTGGATCAGATCGTCTGGATGGAGGGCGGCAGGGCCATTGCCGCGACGCATGAGACACTTATAAAGGAAGTGCCGGAGTATGCGGCACTGTTTGAGGGGCGTTACACACAGGAAGGAGGCGCGGAGCATGAAGCGTAACCTGCGTGTAAAAACGATGATTCTTGATACGATAAAAATGCAGAAGGGGCTTTTTGCAGCGATCCTGTTTGCTGTCACCGGAGCGATCATATCGGCGTTGCTTCCGCCGCTTGTTCTGGCCCGGATCATAGATGGGATCACCGCCGGAGACGAAGTGTCAGCTTCGTTTCTTCTGCTTTACTTTCTGCTTCTGGCGCTGACCGGATTCCTGGAGGCGGCAAGAGAGGGACTGCTTACGGTATTCGGACAGAAGATGACGCATGCCCTGCGCAGCAGTCTGATGGAGAAGTTTGGGCGCCTCACATCGGACAATGTGAACCGTCAGGAACCGGGAATGCTCGTCTCAAGGTTTGTCGGGGATGTGGATACAGTCGAGAACCTGTTTACATCCGGCATTGTCAGTATGTTTGCAGATGCGTGTAAAATCATCAGCATTCTGGCGGTGATCTGGTTCCGGAACCGGGGCCTGACATTTGTGCTGCTCGTGCTTCTGCCATTTTTGTTCTGGTTCACAAGGCATGTCCAGAAAAATATGCTCTCGGCACAGATCGAGAACCGGAGAGCCGTTGGACGGGCGTCCGGTCATGTGCCGGAGACGCTTCACAATATCCGGACGATTCACTGTCTCAAGAAGGAAGCCTATATGGAAGAACAGTATGACATCTACATCGGGCGGAGCTATCAGGCGATGGAGCGTACAAATTTTTATGACGCCATTTATTCGCCGGTCATTCTGACCCTCAATGCGGCTGTAGTGGCAGTGGTGATGCTGCTTTCCGCTTCCGGGAATAAAAATGTGCTGATGCTGTTTGGGATGTCAGCCGGAACTGCCGTGGCGGTCATCAATTATATTTCGCAGATTTTCACACCGGTGGAAAGTCTTGGCATGGAGATTCAGACGATTCAGTCGGCGATCGCAGGGATTCACCGGATCAACGAGTTTTTTGCGCTGGAGGAACGGACAGAGAATCCGGCGTGGCAAATGAAGCAGGTGGATAGAGACCGGACACCGCTTCCATTTGTGGAATTTAAAGATGTGACATTTGGCTATGATGAGCATACGGTGCTACAGCATCTGAGCTTTTCTGTCATGGACGGGGAACAGGTGACGCTCGCCGGGCGTACCGGGGCCGGAAAGAGTACGATACTGAGGCTGCTGCTCGGTCTTTATGAGCCACAGTCCGGAGCAGTGCTGATCCATGGTGTCCCGGCAGTGGCGATTCCGGATGAAAAGCGGCGGAGGATGTTTGGATATGTGGAGCAGTCGTTTCACATGGTACCCGGAACGGTGCGAGATCAGATCACCTTATACGATGTGACGATTTCTGATGAGGCGGCACAGATGGCGGCGCGTCTGACCGGGCTGGATGAGGCGATCCGGGAGCTGGAAAAAGGATATGATACGATCTGCACACCGGAGCTGTTCTCGCAGGGGCAGTGGCAGCTGCTCTCAATCGCGCGTGCCGCAGCCGCGAATCCGCGCATGCTGCTGCTCGATGAGATCACCGCGAACCTTGATGCAAAGACAGAGGCGGCAGTGTTGGATGCGCTGGAGCGTGTGGCGAATCACCGCACGGTGATCTCCATCTCGCACCGGACGTCGGCACGGCTGGGGCGGGTGATACAGATCGAGGCGAACTGAAATACAGAAAAGGACAGCTATTTGTATGGCAGTTCAAGCGTGAAGGTCGCGCCGCCGCCCAGAGATCCGGATGTGAAAAATTGCTGACTTGTTATTTTTTTCTGACAATGATAGAATGACGCGGAGAGTGAAGAATGTTCCGACATCAACCAGGAAATCGGTGTGTCTGTCGACAGGCGAGCTGACGTGGGGATGTGTGGGAATGGAATTGGAGGAAGCCTGTGGTACCAGGCGGACAGAACGTGTGGAGAATCAGACAAATCAGCAAAACAAATTAGAAAACCGCCTCATCCGGTGTATTCTGGATGCCGGTGAGGTGATACTGAAGTCCGGTGGGGAGATCAACCGGGTAGAGGATACGATGGCGCGGATGTGCCGGGCCTATGGATTTGTGCGGACGGATGTATTTACGATCACGTCCTCGATTGTGATTACGGTGTATACGGCGGGAGGAGAGATTCTGACGCAGACACGCCGGATACGCGGCTATGATATGAATCTGGATCGGATCCATCAGATGAACCAGCTGGCCAGAGAGGTGTGCGAAACTCCGATCGAGGTCGGGGAGCTGGAACGGCGTATCCGTGAAATTCAGAATACAAAAGAGCTGGAGCCGTGGAAAATGATGCTTTTATATGGGGCAAATGCAGCTGTGTTTTCTGTGTTTTTCGGCGGTGGACCGGCGGAGGCGCTGTTTGGTGCGCTGACCGGAATGGGGCTGTGCCTTTTGCTTGGTGCGACAGAGCATATTTTTATGAATGAGATCGTGTGCTATGCGTTCTGCTCGGCGCTCGGGGGACTGTTTCTCGGACTGATCCGAAAATATGTCATGCCATATGCGGTGGATCCGGCGCTGATGGGCAATATCATGCTGCTGATTCCGGGTATCCCGTTTACGAATTCGATCCGGGATATGCTAAGCGGTGATACGATGTCGGGGCTTTTAAGGATGTGCGAGTGTCTGCTTCGGACAGTCGCCGTGGCAGCCGGGTTTGTCGGGGTGATGACACTGCTCGGGGTCGCGGGGATATAACCGAATCAAGCAAGTAGCGAAGCTAGTACAGCATACAAAAATTAACTGGACTAATAACGCAGAATGAATTTTCATTCTGCAAAGAAGAAAAACGCAGGCGTAGCGGGCTACGTCAAGTTTTTCTGATGTCGCAGATGGAAATTCAGGCAAGTTATGTGGTACAGTTATTTGCAGTATGATGTACTAGGCCCTGTCAGAGCTGCAGGGATGGATTGCGAATATCTACATTGACGATTATCAGAAAAGCGGGGAAATAAAAATTGGAGACACGGGAAATATTACAGATCATCATGGCAGGACTTGGCAGCATTGGCTTTGCCCTGATCTTTCAGCTGCGCGGCACGAAGCTGATCACGATCGGGCTCGGCGGAGCACTGGCATGGTTTATTTTTCTGATCGGAAGAATGCGGGGAAATGCAATGATCGGACTGTTTCTGGCGGTGACGGTGGCGGCGCTGATCGCAGAGCTGCAGGCCCGCATCCGCCGCACGCCGGTGCTGGTCATGGAAGTACCATTGCTCGTTCCGTTGATTCCGGGCGGAGATTTGTACCGCATGACCGTATCGATTATGAAAAATGGTATCCAGGCATCGCTCGGCGCGTTTGTCTGGCTTGTGCAGGAAGTATTTATCATCGCCGCAGGCGTGATCTGTGTGCAGACCGTGGTGACTGCAGTAGTAAAGCTGCAACGGAGCAGACGGCATACGGAGAGCAGTATCGATCAGAGCTGAGCAGATATCCGCAGTGAAGACATGGGTTTTAACTGCAAAAAGGCTGGTAAACGATTTGGCTGTCCGGCTCAGGACAGAAATGTCACATCCACCTCTGCGACCTCGCTGTCTGTCCCGATTCGCATGGCCGGCCCCCAGACGCCGACGCCGGAGGTAACGATACTGGTCATATTGCCAAGGACGAGCTTGCCGCAGGAATTTTTCCAGCCGATCCGGGTCGTGATATTGCCGGGGAAGAGCTGGCCGTCGTGTGTATGGCCGGAGAGGACGAGATCGGCATCCGCGGCTGCGAGCTCGGAAAGCTCGGATGGCTGGTGGTCGATTACGATTACCGGGCGTGAAGCATCGAGCGGCCGGATCAGCTCTGCGGCAGTCTTGCGGATGATGCCGCTTTTCTGGCGGCAGGAGGCATCGAGCCGTCCGATCAGGTAAAAGGAATCATTGATGAGCACCGTCTCATCCTTTAAAAGCCGGATATTCGCATCGATGAGAAACTGATCCATGCGTGGATCGCTCGTCGTAGCGGCGCTTCCGGAATTGAAGGTGAAACCGGCGAGAATTACCTCATCAATATCATGGTTGCCCCAGCAGGCGTAGGAGCCGTAGGTGCTGGAAAGGCTGCGGAATACGGCTGCAATCTCCCCGGGCTTATCAATTGCGTCAAAATCATTATCGAAAATATCACCGGCATAGATGATCAGATCCGGCTGCATCCTGTCGATGATTTTTTTCATTTTCCGGGCATGCGGCAGACCGACGCTTCCACCGAGGTGCAGGTCGGCGATAAGGGCGATGCGCAGAACAGGTGCCAAGGATTCTGGCGGACACTTCGTCTGGCAGTCCGGCGTATGTGTGAAAGAGGCTGAAAGCCTTTTGCAGATATTCACATCGTAATGCTTTTTCCTGATTTTTCCTGCATGAACAATCCCGTACACCGAGAGCAAAATAACGCCAAAGAAAATGATTCCGCCGGAGATGCGGTAGCTGTCTATATCGATCGGATCAAAGAGTGAACGTTTCCGGGAGAGACGCAGCAGAATCCGCCCGAGATCAAACAGCAGCAGAAAGATCAGCATGTACATCAGCGTGCCGAGCCAGTAATTGCTGATGATGCGGCTTACCTGCTTCCATTTGCCATGGGAAAAGGCAGCCATCAGCGGGCTTAAGGCAATGAGCACATAGCAGAAGAGAAATGGCGCAATGAACCATGGCGTTCCGAGAAAGGAATGCAGGGTGCTAAACCAGAGCAGCATCCGGCTGATGAGATAGAGATTTAGTAAAATATAAAGCGGAGAGAGCAGTACGGCACCCATATAAGACCTCCATGTACTAAGAATCACAGAATAAATATTTAAAGAGAGCCGCCATAATTATTTACGGCGGCTCTCATAGGGGTCAAAAGTAAATTCCAAATGCTTACTCAGCAACAGCCTCGGTCGTAGCTTCTGCAGCTTCTGTCTCAGCGTCAGCGACAAGGTTTTCTGCTACATCGTCAAGAGAAGTAGCTTCGCCTGCAGCGACTGCATCGATTGCTTCCTGCGGAACAGTGATCGCAGCGACATCACCGTAAGAGGTGGTAGCATTGATGGAGAAGTCATTCAGTACGAGCTCTGCGCTGGTGCCTTCCTCGCTTGCCAGTGTGGAAGCGATCAGAGAATTCAGAACAGTAAGGTCGCTGTCGTTCATATCCATTGTCACGCTGACCGGAAGGTAAGTAGCAGCGTCTACGTAGTAGGTGATGTTCAGCTTCAGACCATCCAGATACTGCATTGCCATAGCGACATCCTGATCAGAGGTGAGATCCTCACCGGCCAGCTCAGAAACCTTCTTCAGGACAGTGTCCAGTGTGGAGGAGTCGATCACGGTGGAGAGCTCGTAGCACTCAGTGCCATTTACCGTAGCTGCTTCCGGAGCAAGGGTAAAGGTAAGGCCCCAGTCTGCCATATCTGCAGCGGTCAGAGATTTGGAGAGATCCATCAGGGAGGTCATATCAATGTTCGAATCTTTGTTGTATGCCCAGGAACCTTCGTCGTCTGTGGACTCCTTTGTGAAGGAATAAGTCTCCAGTCCGCCATCCTCAGCGGTAACAGAGTAGCTCTTCATCTCCATGTGCTGACCCTGTCCGAGTGCGGAGAGATCCATGCTGCCGACCAGCTCGGTTGCGACCGGATCCATCGTAGCGTTCACATCGAAGGTACCGCTCATCGTGATCCCGAGAGAAGAATCAGTCGTGCCGTCGCTTACGTTGATCGCTGCGTCCAGATTCATTCCCATGCTCATAGACGCGCCGGATGCGTCAGTGGTCGCGTCGAGCATTTTCTGGTAGAGGCTGTCAGCGGTCTCTGCGCTGTCAAAACCACACAGCATAGAAGCTGCGCCAAGTACGGTGAGTCCAAGTAATAATTTTTTCTTCATAACTCAGATTCCTTTCTTATTAAAATAATAGTTGTGTGAGATGTCTGCATCCAATGATTGGACGGGGAACACCACCAGTTCAGAATATTATAGCACCCTTCATTTTCAGTGTCCAGAGAAGAACGGAATCTGTGCGAAAATTAAGGAATTCTGAAGGTTTACGCGAAAAAAATTCCTTGAATAATAAGGGGAGTGTGATATATTAACTCCGTAGGAAAAGACTTATCATTAACAACATAAGAAAAGGAAACTGAGATGGATTATACAGAAGCGGTTGCATACATAGAGGAAACACCAAAGTTTACAAAAAAGAACAAACCGGAAAACACGTGGGAACTGATTGAGCGGATCGGGCATCCGGAGCGCCGGATGAAGGTGATACACGTGGCAGGAACAAACGGAAAAGGTTCGGTCTGTGCGTTTCTTTCGTCAATTCTGACACATGCCGGATATCGGACGGGGCTGTTTACCTCCCCGCATCTGGTCAATATTACGGAGCGCTTTCAGATCAACGGAGAAGAGGTCTCACAGGAATGCTTCACCTGGGCTTTTGAGGAGGTGAAAAGGGCTGTCGATGCGATGATAGCGGACGGCTATGCGCACCCGGCTTATTTTGAACTGCTCTTTGCAGCGGGGCTTCTGATTTTTCAGAGGGAGCAGGTTGAGTATCTCGTATTGGAGACCGGACTTGGCGGACGGCTGGATGCGACGAATCTGGTCGAGCATCCGATTGCGACGGTGCTGACGACGATCAGCCTCGACCATATGGAATATCTCGGAGATACGGTCGCGAAAATCGCAGGGGAAAAGGCCGGAATCATCAAGGAAGGCGTGCCGGTGATCTTTGACGGACGCAATCCGGAGTCACGCGAAGTGATCCTTGCGACGGCGAAAGAGAAGCATGCACCGGTGTGGGAATACCGGCAGGAGATGTGTAAAATACTGGATAAGACGGACAAAAGCATTGATTTTCTGCTGGATTGCAGTTATGATGAAGGGAATGGCAGTGTGCTTTCGATTACCGTGCCGTATCTGGCAGAGTATCAGCTGGTGAACAGTTCACTTGCGGTCGGGGCGATTCACATGATCGATCCGCAGCATGTGATCCGTGATGAGGTGATCGCAGAGGGGATTCGCAGTACGAGATGGCAGGGACGCATGGAGACCGTTCTGCCGGGTGTCGTGCTGGACGGTGCGCACAATGCAGACGGCATCAAGGAGTTTATCCGCACGGTTGTTGGCGTGCAGGAGCACCGGAGTGTATCACTGCTGTTTTCCGCGGTAGTGGAAAAGGAGTACGAGAAGATGATCGCAGAGATCTGTGAGAGTGTACATCCGACCTCCATTGTCGTGACACAGATCGACGGTGCACGTGTCGTTCCGGCGGAGGTACTCTCCGGCGTATTCCGGAAGTATACGGACGCTGAGATTTTTACCGAGCCGGACGTGGAGAAGGCATTTATTCAGGCACTGGCAAAAAAAGGTGACGGAATGCTGTTCTGTGCGGGTTCCCTGTATCTGGTAGGGGACATCAAGGCAATTCTGCAGCGCAAGGAGAGCAATGCCGACCGCCGGTAGAGCTGTATACATGAAGAGACCGGATTGCGAATGACCGCTTTGCGGAAGCGGTACCGAGATGAAAAAGTCAGGAGATAGAATGATTAATTACGAAGAAGAACTGAAGAAATATCATCCGAGCATGGATGTCAATGAGGCAGAGGATGCGATCTACAGCCGTGATTTAACGGATGTGACGGATATCCTGCGGGAGATGATGAAGGACGAAAAGAAAAATAAAAGGCAGGGGATGGCATGAGATGTATTTACTGTAACACACCGCTTGCCGCCATCGACTACTGCCCGGGCTGTGGAGCAGATGTCACCTTACAGAAGCGGATCGTGAGGATCTCGAATCTTCTGTACAACGAGGGACTGGAGAAAGCACTCGTACGCGATATGGAGGGAGCGATCACCTGCTTAAAGCGCAGCCTGAAGTTTAATAAAGAAAATATCGATGCGCGGAATCTGCTCGGCCTGTGCTACTATGAGACCGGAGAGGCAGTGTCAGCGCTGTGTGAGTGGGTCATCAGTAAAAATCTGAAGGGCGAGGACAATATCGCAGATTCCTATATCAATGAGCTTCAGTCGAATAAGAACCGGCTCGATACGATCAATCAGACGATCCGCAAATACAATCAGTCGGTGCTGTATTGCAGGGAAGACAATGAGGACATGGCGATCATTCAGCTGAAAAAGGTAATCAGCCAGAACTCAAAGTTTGTAAAGGCATACCAGCTGCTTGCCCTTTTGTATATGAAGCGGCAGGAGTATGAGCGCGCACGGAAGCTTCTGAAAAAGGCGGCGAACATCGATACGACGAATACGACGACTCTGCGCTATCTGCAGGAGATCGAGGATGCGACCGGAAAGAGCACACGGGTCGGGAAAAAGCACTGGCGCTTTGAGAAGGAAAAAGAGGAAGCGGTATCAGGTACGCTTCGGTATATGAGCGGAACTGAGATGGTCATCCAGCCGACGACGTTCCGGGACAGCTCGACGATTGCGACGTTTATCAATATCATTCTCGGCATTTTGCTGGGAGGTGCGATCGTCTGGTTCCTGGTCGTTCCGGCGAACCGGCAGGAGGTCAACGATGAGGCAAACCGACAGGTGACGGATGCCAATACGAAGCTGGCATCTGAGGCGGCACGTGCACAGGATCTGCAGGATGAGATCGATGGCTACAAGAGTCAGGTCGACAGTGCAAACCAGGATAAGGAAGATGCCTTAAAGAAAGCACAGAGCTATGACGATCTGCTGGCGGCGGTCAATAAATATGTGAGCGGGGATGTGAGCGGAGCCTCCACGGCGGTGGCTGCATTAGATGCATCGGACTTTGATGGCAGCGCAAAGACACTTTATGACAGTATGGCATCGGCTGTCGGCACAAGCCTGTTCAGCCAGTATTACAATACCGGCGCGACGGCATACCTTGCAGGCGACTATACGACAGCGGCAGATCAGCTCCAGAAGGCGGTTGATGCAGATACAGAGCGGAAAAGCTCTGATTATGCGCAGGCGATGCTCTGCCTTGGTATTTCCTATTACCAGCTGGGACAGCAGGATAAGGCCAATGAGATTCTGAACAAATTTACAGAATACTATCCGAATCAGGCGAGTCAGGCTCAGGGCTATATCACCTCCGGGTCGGGTAAGACGTCCGGCAGTGATAATGCGGCGGATGTCAGCGGGCTTGGAGATGCGGCGACCGGCCAGACAGCGGACAATACACGGACCTCCACGACGACCGGAGGCCAGGACATTACGGTTTATGACCAGGATGGGACGACGACCGGAGGTTCACTTCCGGCGCCGGATTCCTACGTGGCATGGACAGATCCGACGACCGGGCTGCAATATGACCAGTATGGCAATCTGATGTCCGGGCAGTAAAGCGACAGCGACCGTTCATTTGCTGTATGGAAAGCAGCTGACGGCCGAGACAGAGAATTGAAAAGTACATAGTAAGAGAAGCGCAAGGCGTGGTACAGATGAAAAAGAAGGAGAAATCTCCGGGCTGTACCGCGCCTTTTTGCTTTGGTGAGCCCAGGCCCTGTCAGCAGAGCTGCAGGGATGGATTGCAAATGTCCGCTTTATGCAATGAGCAGCGGACTGAGAATATCCGCTTTGACAGGAAATGTACAGAACAGATTTTGAGAGTATGGGGAAAAGAAAAGGAGGACTCAGTATGGATCATATGTTTACTCTGACCGGAACGACACTTACGGTACATCTGCCTTCAGAGGTAGATCATCACAGCACCGAGCTGCTGCAGCGGGAGACGGATCAGCTGATTCAGAGCCGGAATATCCGGTGTATTTTATTTGATTTCGGGGATACCGTGTTCATGGACAGCTCCGGGATCGGAATGCTGCTCGGACGGTATAAAATGATCCGGTTTGTCGGAGGTACGATGGCGGCGATCAATGTAAAGGAACGGATGCGCCGTGTGCTGCTGCTATCCGGTGTGTACAGGGTGATCGATATTTATGAGGGGCTGCCGCAGCAGTCAAAGCTGCTGTGAAAACGGAAGCACTCGCCAAATCCGATGGAGACAGCTCCTGGCTGGCTTTGTCGACGAAGTGTGGGGTGTTTTGCAAAAAGATGGCGGTGACGGATCACGATGGACGGAACAGAAAGAGGGGGAGAGCGCATGCGGAAAAATGAAATGAAACTGGAATTTGACAGCCGTTCCTGCAATGAGGGATTTGCCAGGGTGGCGGTGGCGGCATTTCTGACACAGCTGAATCCGACCCTGGAGGAGGTCGCGGACGTCAAGACAGCGGTGTCGGAGGCAGTAACGAATGTGATCATTCATGCTTATGACCGGGAGGAGGAAAAGGTACTGGTACACTGCTGGATCGAGGATGAGACCTTATGGATCGAGGTCATTGATCACGGACGGGGCATCGCAGATGTTGCGCAGGCAATGGAACCGCTCTATACGACACGGCAGGAGTGCGACCGTGCGGGGATGGGATTTACGTTTATGGATGCGTTTATGGACACGCTGGAGGTGACGAGTGCGCCTGAAAAAGGGACGACGGTACGGATGAGCCGGCACATCACACGGAAAAATGTGGATGGTCCGTTTGACTATCGGGATCATAAACTTCCGGTTGCAATATGCCGATGAGATGCTGCCCGGAATTTGTGCTGGAAGGAAATTATTATCTGTATAATTTTGCGTGGGCAGAATAAACTGCGTTATTGCATAAAAAGGTTACCAGTCGTAGGGAAATTGTGAACAGCAATAAAATAGCAGAAGGCTTTCTTTTTGCTCGATTCCGGATAAGTGTGCAGAAGCCTGCATAATTCAAGGTGAAAGGCAGGAAATGACATGGAGCATACCCTCATGCTGCTTCAGGACGCACACGAAGGGGATAAGGCCGCGAGGGAACAGCTGGTCAGGGAAAATATGGGGCTGGTGTATGCGGCAGTACAGCGCTTTGCGGGAAGGCGCAGATGTGAAAAGGAGGACCTGATCCAGATCGGAAGTATCGGGCTGATGAAGGCGATTGACCGCTTCGACCTCACCTACGAGGTCTGCTTTTCGACTTATGCCGTCCCGATGATCGTCGGAGAGATCCGGCGCTTTCTGCGCGACGATGGGATGATCCGCGTCAGCCGGGCCTTAAAGGAGGACGCGGTCAAGGCATACCGGGCGCGGGAGGAGCTGGAGCGGGAGAATGGCTGTGAGCCGACCTTAGAGGAGGTGGCAGCACGTGCCGGGCTTGCGCCGGATGAGGTCGTGCTGGCGCTCGAAGCTGCCGCAGAGGTAGAATCCTTAAATAAGCCGGTCGGAGAGGGAGACGGTGCATCGCTCGTACTCGGTGACCGGCTCATGGATCAGCGCGATGATACCGAGACTATCCTGAACCGGATGCTGGCCGGGCAGCTGCTGCATCTGCTCAAGGAGGAGGAGCGTCGCCTGATCGAGCTGCGCTACTTTGAGAATTTGACCCAGGTGCAGACGGCCGGGGCACTCGGCATGACCCAGGTGCAGGTGTCGCGGGCAGAGAAGCGGATTCTGAGGAAAATGCGCTCAGAAATTGTATAAATTTCTCATATAGGACAGATTATGCTTGACAGATGGCGCTTTGCGATGTTAAATAAATAACGTGATTGATAAAAAAATGACATTTAACCGGGCGCGGGTCGATTCTGTGAAGAAAGAGAAAGAAGATCGCCGCCCAATTCAAGGAGGACAGCATGAGCGCTAAAATTACTATCATTGGAGCAGGAAGCGTAGGATCTACTATTGCATATACGCTGGCGATGGAGAACAGCGGAGCTTCTGAAATCGTACTGATTGACATCAATAAGGAAAAGGTACTCGGCGAGGTTATGGATATCGCACAGGGAACCTTCTTCCGTGATCCGGTATCCATCGTGGCGGGCGATTATGAGGATGCAAAGGATTCTGACATCGTCATCATTACTTCCGGTATCGCGCGCAGACCGGGTCAGACAAGAATCGAGCTGACCCAGACCAACGTAAATATTCTTAAAGACATTACTCCGAAGATTGTAGCTGTAGCGCCGAACGCAAAATATGTGATCGTAAGCAATCCGGTCGACATCATGACCTATGTATTTACGAAGATTTCCGGTATTCCGGAGAGCCACATCATCGGTTCCGGTACCATTCTGGATACCGCAAGACTGCGTTATGGACTGTCCGAGCATTATAAAATTGCACAGAAAAATATTCATGCTTATGTATTTGGTGAGCATGGAGACAGCGCATTTATCCCGTGGTCTCTGACTGATATTTCCGGAGCACCGATGGAGCGCTATGCAGAGATCATGAAGGGGACGATGGACTTCGAGCCGCTCGACCGTGAGGCAATGACCGAGTATGTACACAAGGCAGGCGGAGAGGTCATCAAGAGAAAGGGTGCGACATTCTATGCAGTATCCGCTTCTGTATGCCAGCTGTGCTCTCTGCTGCTTGCTTCCAGCGATTCTGTAGCGACCGTATCTACGATGATGCACGGTCAGTACGGTGTAGAAGATGTGTGCATCAGTACGCTGACGCTGGTTGGACCGGAAGGTGTAAAGTGCAAGCTGCCGGTAGCACTGACTGAGGAGGAGACCGAAAAGCTGCATCAGAGTGCAAATACATTGAAGGATGTTATCTCACAGATCAATCTGTAAGCTGTGTTAGCGCAAGTATACGCGTAATCTTTTAGCGAAAGCCGTTCGCTTCAGACAGGACTGTCTGGTCTTGTCTGATGGCGGGCGGTTTTTCTTATTTTACAGTTTTACAGGAAATTGCGTCCTGCAAAGCAAAAATGGTTCGCGAGAATGCTTATCTGCATTCAAAAAAAGAATGCATCACAATCGAAAAAGAATGGATAAACAACCCCCAGGGAGGGTTGTATGGTTTTTTTTAATTTGCTAAAATCATAACGATTGCGATTCGTGTGACTCCCCCTGCGGCATTGCTGCAGGGGTTTTCAATGAATAAAGAATAAGTGACAAAAAAGATAAAGGAGATCGAAAATGGATACACGACAGCTGAAATTTTTTGTCGCGTGCGCGAAGGCCGGTTCCATCAGTGAGGCGGCGCGGAAGCTGTATTCGACGCAGTCAACGGTCAGCAAGGCAATCAAAAACATGGAGGAAACAATGGGAATCCGGCTGTTTGACCGGCTGCCAAGAGGGATTTCTCTGACGGCACAGGGACAGCAGGTATACCGCTATGCCTGCAAGATCGTCAGTGATATGGAGGTACTGGAGGCATTTCCACGGAAAGGGCAGACACGCTGGATTCGTATTTCTCTGAATCCGAGCTCGTGGTTCGCAGACCGGTTCGTACAGTTTTATAAGGAAACGACGGAGCAGAATTATCATTATCAGATCTATACTGCGGGTGTGGAAACCGTGCTGGAGCGGGTAAGAGATTACCTCGATGACGCAGGCTTTGTATATGTATTTGAACAGCAGCAAAAGGAATTTTCAAATATGCTGGCCAAGAGCCGGCTGACTTTTGTCACATTGCATGAGAGCGAGCTAAGGGTCTATCCGGGAAAGAGAAATGTGCTGGCCGCCCAGGAGGGCGATACGGTGTCGCTGGAGGAGCTGAAGGATCAGCGGTTTATTCAGAATTATCAGGATGAATACATTTCCATTGAAAACAGCGCAGAGGAAAATGTTCTGAGCTGGCGGGAGCTGGATGTCGCAGTCGTTACAAACAGTGATTATATTATGGATAAGATGCTGAAAAGCAGCGATCTGGTAAATTTAAGCGGCAGCTATCTCTCCGAAGATCAGGCTGCCAATTATGGGAAGCGGCTAGCGTTGCCGCATAACCGGATTCGGTTCGGATATGTGATGCGCAAGGAGGAGCAGCTGGATGAAGGTGTGTGGGAGCTGATCCGGTATCTGGAGCATCAGCTTCGAAAAAATCCACAGGCCGATGATTCAGCTATATGAAAAAGGAAGGTGCACAATGAAAGAGAACACAGCAGAGCAGATAACGATATTGGAGGATCTGACCGATTACTGGACAGATCGTGCGCACAGCTACAGCGCGCAGAATCTGGCGGAGATGAATGACTGGAGAAGAGACGCATGGCGGGAACTGATTTTAGAGCATGCACCGAAAAAGGAGTGCCTGCGTATCCTGGATGTCGGAACCGGTCCTGGGTTTTTTGCAATTAATCTGGCACTGGCAGGACATAAGGTCACGGCAATCGATGTGACGGAGCATATGATCTGGCATGCAAAGCGAAATGCAAAGAGCTATGGTGCAGAGGTGGATTTTCAGGTACAAAGAGGAGAGTTCTTACCGTTTGAAGCAGACAGCTTTGACCTGATCGTCAGCCGCAATGTGATCTGGAATCTGGAATATCCAAAAGAGGCGCTTGCAGAATGGGCGAGGGTCCTTGCACCGGGCGGACGGATGGTTTACTTTGATGCAAACTGGTATCTGTATTTGTATGATGAAGAGCTTCGTGCCAGAAGGGAAGCGGCGCTTGCCGACTTTGCTGCCCGCCACAGCTCGTACCATACAGCAAACAACCTGTCGCCGAAGCGCATCAAGGGACTGGAGCAGACGGCCCGTTCGCTTCCGCTTTCCCGTAAGAAGAGACCGGAGTGGGACTGTGAGGTGCTGCAGGCGCTGAATATGGACATCCTGCAGATTATCGACGACATTGGACCGGGCGTGCAGGATCCGATCGAATGGGAGCGGGATGCGCCGATTCATACGTTCATGGTCTGTGCACAGAAGGGCGCAGCAGTGGATACAGACGGGAATGTATTATGAACGGGAAGACAAAGGATCCGACGACTGGCTCTCTAGTCCCACAGACAAAGGGAGGAAGGTGTGGTATATGAGCAGGATGCGGGAATATCTCGACCGGCATATCGCATTGCAGTATGTGCTTCGAAGACTGATTTCTCTGATTCCGATTCTGCTTGGTGTGACGATTCTGACATATGGGCTGATGTATATTTCGCCGCAGGATCCGGTGGAGATGATGCTTCAGGGACAGGGGACAGCTCCGGATCCGGAGGTCGTAGCGGCCATGCGTCATCAGCTTGGGCTGGATCGGCCGTTTCTGGTACAGTATTTTGACTGGCTGTGGAGATTTGTACGCGGAGACATGGGAGTTTCCTATATAGACGGCGCTGCAGTATCGGGAAAGCTGCTGAAGGCACTTCCGAATACGTTAAAGCTGACGTTCTCTTCGGTAATCGTAACGATTTTGCTTTCCGTACCGCTTGGAATCCTTGCCGCAGTAAAAAAGGGGAGGGTGACGGACGCGGTCATCCGTTTTCTGAGCTTTATCGGGAACAGTCTTCCGAATTTTGTCGTATCTTTGCTGCTTTTATACTTTTTTGCCTTAAAGCTTGGCTGGTTTCCGGTTTTATCGTCCGGTTCACCGATCAGTCTGGTGCTGCCGACGCTTGCGCTTGCGATCCCGATGACCGGAAAATACATCCGTCAGGTGCGGGCCGCAGTTCTGGAACAGCTTGGCAGACAGTATGTGGACGGTGCTGTTTCCAGAGGCCTAAAGCGCCGGAAGGTATTGTTTGGCTATGTCCTGCAGAATGCGCTGGTCACGATTATCACGCTGATGTCCATGTCAATCGGTTCCCTGCTTGGAGGAACAGCTGCAATTGAGATGCTGTTTGTCATGCCGGGAATGGGCTATATGGTAACAAACGCTGTGACCGGCAGAGATTATCCGGTCATTCAGGGCTTTGTCGTCTGGATGAGTGTGATTTATATTTTCATCAATCTGCTGACGGATCTGGCCTATTATTATCTGGATCCGCGCATCGGTGCGGGAATGGAGGTGAAGTGATGCGGACATCCGTGCATGCAAAACGGAAGATGCTGGTGTATCTGAGCCTCTTTCTTGCATTGTGTATCTTCAGTCTGATTGCAGATTCACTGGCCCCGCATGATGCGGAGCTGGTAAACCTGCTGGAGGCAAAAAAGGCACCCGGAGGCGAATATCTGATGGGGACAGACTGGTTGGGACGCTGTATCTGGTCGCGGATTCTTTCCGGCGCATCGAGCTCAATTTTCGCATCCCTCGTGATTGTGACGCTCTCAATGCTGGTTGGCTGTACCATCGGGCTGATCAGCGGATATATGGGTGGTATCGCAGACGAAATTATGATGCGCATTGTGGATGTGTTCCTTGCATTTCCGGGAATTGTACTTTCGATTGCGGTTGCCGGGATGCTGGGTCCGGGAATCCGAAACGGTGTGCTTGCGCTGGCAGCGACCGGGTGGACACAGTATGCAAGACTGATCCGAAGCTATGTGCTGAGCCTTCGTGAGGAAAACTATGTGAAGGCTGCAAGGCTGAACGGTCAGAGCGAGTGGTCAATTCTGCTGCATCATATATTTCCGAATGCCATCCGTCCGGTCGTCGTGACCGGGACTCTGCACTTAAGCGGAGCGATGCTCAGCATTTCCGGCCTGAGCTTTCTCGGGCTCGGCTCTTCCTCGGCGGAATGGGGAAGCATGCTTTCAGAAGGACGCAGTCTGATGCAGCAGTGCCCGTGGGTGGTGCTGTATCCGGCATTAGCGATCTTTATGGTCACTATATTATTTAATCTTTTCGGAGACAGTGTGCGTGACGCCCTGGATCCAAAGGAAACCATGAAACTGTAAAAACAGGAAGGAGAACGAGCATGAAGAAAATGAGAAGAATGGCGGCGCTGCTTTTGTCATGTGTGTTGATAGCGGCATGTCCGGGCATCGGAAGCCGGGCAGAAGAGGATACAAGAGGGGATTTTGTGTTTGGCGATTATGTGGGGGATGTGGATCCTGCATCCAATGCTTATGCCTGGGTGGGCATGCGTGTCGGTGTGATGGAATCCCTGTTTAAGTTGGATGACGGCATGAACGTACAGAAAAATCTGGTGGATGACTATTCCGTATCCGAGGACGGACTGGTGTGGACGCTTAAGCTGCGCGACGGCGTCCTGTTTCAGAGCGGCAATCCGATGGATGCAGAGGCTGTAAAGGCATCTCTGGAGCGCACCTGTTCCATGCAGAGCCGTGCAGACGGGGAGCTGGGCATTGCGTCCATGGAAGCGAACGGAAATGTGCTGACGATCACAACGAAGAAACCGAACCCGACTCTGCCGAACTGTCTTTGTGATCCGTATTCCGGCATTGTTGATGTAAAGAGTGTAGGGGATGACGGCGATGCAACGATCGGTACCGGTCCGTTTAAGCTTGTGGAGTATGTGGAAAATGAGCGGATGGAGCTGGATGCCTTTGATGATTACTGGGCAGGAAAGCCGGCGAGCAAACATGTGACGATCCGTTCCATCAGCGATCTGGATGCGTCCAGCCTGGCACTGCAGAATAAGGAGCTGGATGCCTGCTATGGCCTTTCCTATGATGCAAGAGACCTCTTTGACGGAACGTCCGGATTTAAGATTTCACAGGCGGCAACCGGAAGAGTTTACAAGGTATATTTCAATCTGGAGCATGCATTTACCGGGGATCCGAATTTCCGTAAAGCGGTCTGCATGGCGATCGACAAGCCAAGCTATGCGCAGGTACTGGTAAATGGCGCGGGAACACCGGCAAAATCCAGCTTCCCGGCGACCACAGCTGTTGCGGAGGCAACCGATGTATCCTCCGTACCGGAGTTTGATATGGATGGGGCAAAGGCGCTTCTGGAAGAGAGCGGTTATGTGGATACGGATGGTGACGGAATTCTGGAAAAGGACGGAGAGAAGGTATCGCTTCAGATCATTACCTACGGCCGTACCGGACTGCCGCAGACGAGCCAGGCTCTGCAGTCCGCACTGCAGCAGCTCGGAATCGAAGCAGGCTTTGAGCAGCTGGAGGGCACCGACGACCGTGGCCATGCAGGTACGTATGATCTGAGTGTGTATGCGGAGATGACGCTTCCGACCGGGGATCCGTATTCTTACCTGATGAACAATTTCAGCACAGACGGAATACAGAACTTCGGAAAATATTCCAATGCAGAGGTCGACGCGCTTCTGGAACAGCTTGCGTCGGAGTTTGATACCGATAAGAGAAATGAGCTGGCAGCACAGATTGACGGAACCGTTCTGGCGGATAATTCCATCTGCAATGTATTTCATCTGAACATGTATATGGCGATGAAGGATACTGTAGAAGGTCTGAATCAGTCTCCGGTGGATTATTATCATATTAACTGGCAGACCTGTGTGACAGAATAGAAAAAGAAAAGAGGAGTGCTGTGGAAAAGGAAGCGTTACTGGAAGTCCGGTCTTTGAGTGTCCGTTATCCCGGCAATAAAAAAGAAGTCCTGCATCAGGTGGATCTGACGCTTGCGCCCGGTGCGATTACGTGTGTGATCGGTGAGAGCGGAAGCGGAAAGAGCACACTGCTGCAGGCAGTCCTGCAGCTGCCCGGCAAGGTGGAGATCACCGGCGGAGACATATCTTTTCGCGGGCAGAGGCTGCAGACGATGCCGGAGGCAAAGCGGCGCATCATTCGCGGCAGCGGTATGGGTGTTGTATTTCAGGAGCCGGGTGCGTCACTGAATCCGATCCGTAAAATCGGACGGCAGTTTTACGATGCACTGCATGCACACGACAGAAGTATCACCAGGGCAGAGACGCAAAAAAGGGCGTCTGCGATTCTGAAAAGCATGCAGTTTGATGATCCGGAGCGTATTCTGGACTGCTGTCCGCTTCAGCTCTCCGGAGGGATGAACCAGCGGGTGGCGATTGCTCTGGCGATGGTGCTGAATCCGGCACTTTTGCTGGCAGATGAGCCGACCAGTGCGCTGGATGTAACGGTGCAGCTGCAGATTGCGGAGGAGCTGCTGCAGATCCGTAAGCAGTATGGGACGTCGATTCTGCTGATCACCCACAATATGGGAGTCGCGGCGAAGCTGGCCGATCAGATCGCGGTCATGTATGAAGGCAGGATTGTGGAATATGGCACGAGGGAACAGGTGCTGTATCATCCGACTCATTCCTACACAAAGGCTTTGCTGAGGGCTGTACCGAAACTGGAGAATCGTAAGGAGCAGGCGCGTGTTGAAGAGAACGGGGCGCCGGTTCTTGAAGTGAAGCATGTGGATAAGACCTTCCGGGAGCCGGGAGGCAGGCGCCTTAAGGCGCTGGAGGATCTGTCGTTGACGGTACTGGAGGGAGAATGCGTCGGGATCGTCGGTGAAAGCGGATGCGGCAAATCAACGCTGGCGCGTATTATCACACGGCTGATTGCTCCGGACCATGGCTTTGTGAAGTTCTGCGGGATGGAGCTCTCATCCCAAAAGCGGCGGGAGCTGCAAAAGACATACCGGGATATGAAAATGATTTTTCAGGAGCCGCGTTCCTCCTTTGATCCGCGCCTGACGCTCGGAAGAAGCATGCGGGACGCATTAAAGCCGGTGATGCCGGATAAAAAGGAGCAGGAGAGGGAAATCGGGCATCTGCTTGAGCTGGTCGGACTGGATGGCAGCTATGCCGGAATGTATCCGTGGCAGGTCAGTGGCGGAGAATGCCAGCGGGCGGCGATCGCACGGGCGATCGCGCAGAATCCGCGTTTCCTCATCTGTGATGAGGCCACCTCGGCGCTGGATGTGTCCGTACAGGCGCAGATCATGGAGCTGCTGACCCGGATTCGCAAGGAAAGAAAGCTTTCGATCCTGTTTATCTCCCATGACCTTGCGCTGGTCAGCAGCTTTTGTGACAGAACCTATGTCCTGAACCACGGAAGAGTCGTAGAAGCAGGAGAGACGGCACAGATTATTCATGCACCAAAAGAGCCGTATACAAAGAGGCTGATCGAATCATTGCTGACGGTATAGAAGACAGAAGGAGACAAAGATAAATGCTGACACAGGAACAGATCAATGAGGATTGGAGTGTACGCTCCGACAATTATAATCGCTATGTAGAAGAGGAATTTGCCACAGAGCGTCCGGCAAAGTGGCTGGAGCGGATTGAGAAATATGCACCGGAGGGGCATCCGTTAAAGATTCTCGATGCCGGCTGCGGACCGGGATTCTTTTCTGTACTGCTCTCTAAGGCGGGGCATAAGGTGACCGGGATCGACGGGTCGGAGGGAATGCTGGAGCATGCAAGAGAAAATGCCCGTCATTTTGGCGTGACACCGGAGCTGATGCAGGGAGATTTCGGGGCACTGCCCTTTGCAGACAACACCTTTGACCTTGTCATAAGCCGGAATGTGACGCACATTATCCGGGATCACCTTAAGGTGTACGGGGAGTGGCTGCGCGTTTTAAGGCCGGAAGGCGTGCTTTTGATTTTTGATGCAAACTGGCATCTGCCGTATCAGCCGGGCAGCGTCCGGGAAGAGGCAATCCGAAGAGAACGGCTCGGGCTGGAACAGTATCACCGTGGCTATACGCATGACGGTTCGTATGAATACATTGACAGCGCGCTGAATCCGGAAAACTATGCGGTATTCGGAATGGCACAGAGACCGGATTTTGATGCCGGTGTGCTCGCACAGCTTCCGTGTAAGGACGTATCGTTTGAGCGGGATGTCACAGAGGAGCTGTGGAGTGAGCGGGAGAAGCTGTTTTATGGAGCGACGCCGCTGTATATGCTTCGCGCAGTAAAACGTTAGAGAGAAGCTGCCGGTCCGGCAGCTTTTTTCTTCTCTTCTGCTATTCTGAAAAGAGTCAAATCCATGAAAATATGGAATGGGTCAATATCCCCCTACAGGGCTTATATTGCCGGTTGGTTTCTGTTATAGTTGGGAAAGTGACTGACCGCAGCTGCAAAAATCCGGGGTACGGAAGCGGAGAAAAGGAACGTACCTGAGATGGGCAGAAAAGAGCGGCAGAAGAAGGGGGCACTTATGAAAAAGGCAATGACATGTTTTCTTGCATTTGCAGCAGCATTCGGACTGAATGTGTGTGCGGCAGAGGCATCCACACTCGTATACGGAAGCGGAGATTATACGAGAATCAATCCGGCGATGGATGAGCACGGAGAGATCAATATCCTGATTTTTAACGGACTGACCAGCCATGACGGTGACAATCAGGTCGTACCGGGACTGGCAAAGAGCTGGGAATTTGATGAGGATACCTGCACCTATACCTTCCACCTGGAAGAAGGTGTAAAGTGGCATGACGGAGAGGACTTTACGGCAGAGGATGTAAAGTTTACGATTGAGGCGATTATGGATCCGGAAAATGGTTCGGAGAACGCGCCGAATTACGAGGATGTACAGTCAATTGATGTGATTGACGATCATACGATTGCATTTCATCTGGATGCACCGAACGTAGCATTTCTTGACTATATGACGATGGCTGTGCTGCCGGAGCATCTGCTGGCAGGTGAGGATATGCAGGAATCTGATTTCTTCCGTCATCCGATCGGTACCGGCCCATACAAGCTCGCAGAATGGGATGAGGGACAGGCGATTACGCTGGAGAAAAATGAGGAATACTTCAAGGGTGAGCCGAAGATTGACGAGGTTGTATTTAAGATCGTTCCGGACGACAATGCAAAGGCAATGCAGATGCAGTCCGGTGAGCTGGATCTGGCGCTGCTGACACCGAAGGATGCACAGATGTTTGCAGATCAGGAGGGCTATACCTGCTATGATATGAAGACATCCGATTACCGTGGAATTCTGTTTAATTTTGCAAATGAATACTGGACGGAAAATAAGGACATCATTCCTGCAGTATGCTACGGTCTTGACCGGGAAGCAATCATTCAGTCAGTGCTGCTTGGACAGGGTATGACGGCATACGGACCGCTTCAGAGAAACATTTATAACAATGAAAACATTGAGCATTACGATTACAATCCGGAAAAGGCAAAAGAGGTTCTGGAAAATGCAGGCTGTACGATGGGAGAAGACGGCTTCTACTACCGGAATGGTGAGAAGATCGGCTTTGTGATCAGCGTAGGTGCAGGCGATCAGGTGCGTATCGATATTGCGCAGGCAGCTGCCCAGCAGTTGAAGGAAATCGGCATGGATGTGAGCGTTGAGGTTCCGGCACAGGTAGACTGGGGCGGACAGATGGCATACCTGATCGGATGGGGCAGCCCGTTTGATGCGGATGACCACACCTATAAGGTATTTGGAACCGATAAGGGAGCGAACTATTCCAGCTATTCCAATGAGCTGGTGGATCAGTATCTGACCGAGGCGCGTCAGTCTGACGATCCGGAGGTACGTAAAGAGGCTTATGCGAAGTTCCAGGAGGAGCTGGCGAAGGATCCGGCATTTGCATTCATCTGCTACATTGATGCAAACTATGTAGCAAAGTCGACGATTCAGGGCATTGCACCGGATACCGTTATGGGACATCACGGAGTCGGCATTTTCTGGAATGTAGCAGACTGGACGATCGAAGAATAAAGATACAATACGATAAAGCTTGCCATGGTTACCCGGGCGGATATTTTCCGTCCGGGTATGTGCGCTTTATGAAAATTTGGAGGAGAATATGTCGGATTTACTGGAAATTGAAAATCTGTCAGTCAGCTTTGACACCCCACAAGGAGAGCTGGAAGCAGTGCGCGACGTCAGCTTTTCTTTGCGAAAGGGCGAAGTGCTGGCGCTTGTGGGGGAATCCGGCTGCGGAAAAAGTGTCCTGTGCAAGACCATTATGAGGCTGCTTCCGTCGACTGCGCGGATCCGGGAGGGAAGTATCCTTGTAAACGGAACGGACATATCAAAGTATACAGAAAAGGAAATGCAAAAGCTGCGCGGAAAGCTGTTCGCCATGGTGTTCCAGGATCCAATGACAGCGTTGAATCCGACGATGACGATCGGCGCACAGATCGCAGAGGCAATCCTGATACACGAACCGAAGAGCTCGAAGGATGCCGTATGGAAACGTGTGTTGGAGCTGATGGAGCTTGTCGGAATTGACCGGCCGGCTGAGCGGGCGCGTATGTATCCGTGGAATTTTTCCGGCGGGATGCGGCAGCGAAGTGTGCTGGCAATCGCACTTGCGGCAAATCCGGCAATTCTGATCGCGGATGAGCCGACGACAGCACTGGATGTGACAATACAGGCTCAGATCCTTGATCTGCTGCGCGGCATCCAGCAAAAGCTCGGTACCGCGACGATCCTTGTATCACATGACCTTGGCGTAGTGGCAAGGGCAGCAGAACGGGTTGCCGTGATGTATGCGGGAAAGATCTGTGAAATCGGAACGGCAGAAGAGATTTATTATCAGCCGGAGCATCCGTATACGAAAGGACTGCTGCGGTCGCTTCCGGCGCTGTCACATGGAAAAGAAATGCTCTCCACGCTCCCGGGTATGCCGCCGTCGCTCATCCATCCGCCGAAGGGAGATGCCTTTGCATGCAGAAATACGCAGGCGTTGGCGATCGATTATGAAGAGCAGCCGCCAATGTTCCGGATCAGTGAAACGCATTACGCGGCAACGTGGCTGCTGGATCCGCGGGCAGCGAAGGCCAAGGAAAAAATGGAACAGCTGGAAAAGGCGGGACATATCGAAGAGGCTGTGCAGAAAAAATGGGTGAGTCACAAAAACGGTGATACACAGCTGCAAAAGGCTGGGGAAAATAAGCCGGAAATTCTCCTGGATGTGCAGCATCTGACACAGGTATTTCCGCTTACAAGGAAGCTGGCAGTAAAGGCGGTCGATGACGTTTCCTTTCAGATTCGCCGCGGAGAAATTTTCGGACTGGTCGGAGAATCCGGCTCCGGCAAATCTACGGTTGCCCGCTGTGCGATGAATATTTACCGCCCGCAATCCGGCAAGATCCTGTACCGGGGACTGGATACCGGAGATCGGGTGGTCGTGCGCAGGAACCGGAAGCTGCTGCGGACGACGAGGCAGATCATTTTCCAAGATTCGGCTTCCAGTTTGAATCAGCGGATGAAGGTGGTCGATATTGTGACAGAGCCGATGAAGCTAGCGCACAGAAAGCCGGAGCGCGGCAACTTTCGGGCAGAGGCGGAGTATCAGCTGCAGTATGTCGGACTGGATGCGGCGTGCCTGGATAAATATCCGTCTGAGCTCTCCGGGGGACAGCGTCAGCGGGTGGCGATTGCCCGGGCAGTGACGATGGAGCCGGAGCTTTTGATTGCGGATGAGCCGATCGCATCCCTGGATGTGTCGATTCAGGCACAGATTGTGAATCTGTTCCGGCATCTGCAGCGTTCGCATGGCTTTTCCATTTTATTTATAGCACATGACCTTGCGATGGTGGAATTTCTCTGTGACCGGGTAGGTGTCATGTATCATGGACGGCTGGTGGAGGTCGCGCCCTGTAAGGAGCTGTATCAGAATCCCCTGCATCCATATACGAAGGCGCTGCTTGCGGCAATTCCGGTACCGGATCCGGAGCTGGAGCGCAGCAGGAGTATACCGGTATTTTCAGATCAGGCATTTCTGACAGACGGGGAGCTAAAGGAAGTACTGCCGGGACATTTTGTACTGCAGACAGGATGAGAAGCTGAACGCAGACAAGCATTCCCCCGATTCAAGTGCGCGGAGCGACTGCGTTCATGAGCAAGTAGCGAAGCTAGTACATCATACTGCAAATAACTGTACCACATAACTTGCCTGAATTTCCATCTGCGACATCAGAAAAACTTGACGTAGCCCGCTACGCCTGCGTTTTTCTTCTTTGCAGAATGAAAATTCATTCTGCGTTATTAGTCCAGTTAATTTTTGTATGCTGTACTAGGCCCTGTCAGCAGAGCTGCAGGGATGGATTGCGAATGTTCGCTTTACATAACAGGAGGATCCGGCAGCCGGAAATCATGGTGCCGGAAAAGGAAGGCTATGAAAAAGAATAAATTATGGTATATCACAAAGAAGCTTCTTGTCTTTGTGGCAAGTGTGCTGATTTTGTCTATTCTTACATTTTATATATCCAGACTGGCACCGGGAGATCCGCTTGTCTCCTACTATGGAGAGCGGGTAGAGAAGATGAGCCCCGAGGAGCGGGAGTGGGCAGAGGATAAGCTTGGGTTAAACGACCCGATTTCCATTCAGTATGTGCGGTGGCTGCAGGAAGCGCTGCACGGAGATTTCGGGATTTCCTACAAATATAAAATGGATGTGCTGGAGGTAATCAGAGGACGGATTGGAAATACGCTGATTCTTGGCGGCATTGGTTTTATACTGATCTTTACACTGGCGCTGCTGCTTGGGGTACTGTGTGCATGGTTTGAGGACCGTCTGCCGGATCAGATCCTGTGTAAAGTCGGGACGGTCACAAGCTGTATTCCGGAATTCTGGCTGTCCCTTCTGCTCATCCTGATCTTTGCCGTAGAGCTGCGCGTATTGCCGAGCAGCGGAGCGTACAGCATTGGAAAGAGCAATGATATCGGTGACCGTCTGCGGCATCTGATTCTGCCGATGGTTATTGTTGTCGTCAATCATTTATGGTATTACGCTTATATGATCCGGAACAAGCTGTTAGAAGAGGTGCGGGCAGATTATGTGCTGCTGGCAAAATCAAAGGGACTTGGGAAGCGGAGCATTCTCTTTGGCCATTGTCTGAGGAATATTCTGCCGTCTTACTTAAGCATTATGGCGATTTCCGTTCCGCATGTGCTTGGCGGCACGTATATTATTGAAACCGTATTTTCCTATCCGGGTATCGGAACACTTTCCTATGAGAGTGCAAGGTATAAGGATTACAACCTGCTCATGGTGCTTTGTATTCTATCCGGTATCATTGTAATTCTCTGCAATATGCTGGCGCAGGCCATAAATGAACAGATCGATCCGCGCATCCAGGCAAAGCAGATGACAGAAGAGTCGGAGGTGGTGGAGCGATGAGAATATATCGACATCATTTGTATGAGGGCGGTTCGCAGGAATATTTAAAGGAGCTGAATGTGTCTGCGCATGAAAATACAGAGTCAGAAGGAATGAATCATTTATTTTCCATCGTCGGCATTCAAAAGCCGGAAGAGGAGGTCCTGTCGGTAAAAAAGAAATGGTACCAGGGACACCCGGTTCTGTCCTGGGCAATTCTTCTTTTGATTCTGCTCGGCTGTCTGTTCTGCGATGTGATTATGACCAAGGACCCGACTTACATGGATCTGATGAATTACAATCTGGCACCAAACAGGGAATTCCTTTTTGGTACCGATACGATGGGACGGGATATTTTTTCCATGATCTGGTATGGCGGACGGATTTCCCTTTTTATCGGATTGCTGTCCACGGTCATTTCTACCGCAATCGCGGTTGTATTCGGCGGTATAAGCGGTATTGCGCCGCAGTGGCTGGATACGCTGCTAATGCGTCTGACGGAAATCCTGCTCAGCGTGCCCAATCTGCTGCTTGTCATTTTGCTGCAGGCAATTCTCGGGAAGCCGAACGTTGTGACGATTTCCGTTGTAATCGGTGTGACGAGCTGGACGAGCATTGCAAAGATTGTGCGTACGGAGGTCCGGCAGATCCGCAACAGCGAGTACGTGATCGCTTCCCGCTGTATGGGCGGCGGATTTTTTCACATCCTGTGGCGACATCTGGCTCCGAACTTTATATCATCAATTATGTTCATGGTCGTAATGAATGTCCGCAGTGCGATCGTTTCTGAGTCAACCTTAAGCTTCATGGGCATCGGTCTTCCTCTGGAGATCATTTCCTGGGGCAGCATGCTCTCCTTGTCAGAAAAGGCGCTGCTGACTGGCTCGTGGTGGATCATTCTGATTCCGGGTATTTTCCTTGTCGTGACGTTATTGTGTATGACTGCGATCGGAAATGATCTGCGCAGGCAGGTGAATCAGAAGCAAAGCAATTTATAACAGAACGAAAAAAGATACCTGTGGCCGCAGGTATCTTTTTTCTATTCAAGGTGACTTCAAATTTGTTACATGAAATTGACTGGTCGTGCAAATATATTGATTGGAGGTAATGCACAAGTTTCATGTATAACACTTATTCTTGCGGGATCATACCGCAGTGATTTGTGCTGTCCTTATATTAACAGATTACAGCAGTAAAACAAGCCTCCCGGGGGGATGTTTTTCTTATGAAAAAACTTTTCTGATGTATGCAAAATAAGAATGCTCAAATTCACTTTATAATCCTAAAAAAAAGATCAACAAGGTAAAGCAAGACTTTTGATGATGTTTTGTCGGTTTTGTGATATGATGATGATACTAGGGTCAAAAGGTCATGCGTTTCATGCTTGCATGAAAAAGCATGACTTATTGACCCGCAAAACACCGAAAAGTAGCCATTTTTCGTAGAAAAATGAGCGGATTTGAGGTGTTTTAGGATTGCGAGAGCATGAAATGCGAAGCAATCCGTGTATCATTGGGGTCAAAAGGTCAAAAAATATTTTATACAAATCAGGCAAGGCGCCTGCTTCTATTGTGCAGGGCAATAAGCGGCAGGTTGCGAATATCCGCTTGATCATATATAGCACAGGAGGTTTTATTATGGATAAATTAAGTCTGCTGCATCCGGCGGACGTGGAGCCGGAGTATCGGCAACTGCCGGAGGAGACAGTGCACGATCTTTCATTTGAGACAATTTGCCAGGGATTATCGCAGATGGAGGCAGAGCGAAATCTGATCCGTCGGATTTTGTCGCAGCTTTCTGCGAAGCCGGAGGTCATCCGGTACCGTTGTGATGTGTTTGAGGATATTTTAAAGTATCCGACGCTGCGGGGGGAGCTGCATGATCTGCTGGACCGGGTTGATTTTTTAAAGACGTATGGAAGCTTTACGAAGGAGTCAGATGCGTCCGGCATCTGGGAGCTGGTGCACCGGTTGGATGAGATGGATGAGTACATCCAGTGCGTACAGTCAATTTATCAGTCTCTGAATGAAAGGGAGATTCATTCGGCCGGGCTGTTGGCGCTGAAGGAGTATGTGAAGGATCTGTATGAGGACAACGGTTTTTCCGAGCTGCAGAAAGATATTGCAGAGCTGAAAACCGATGCGTCCGACATTAAGAGTGTGACGCTCGGCATAAATCTGAACAACCGCTTTGAGCCGAATGGTATCGGAATTGTTTCAATCAACAGCAAATATTTTACGAAATCCGGAATCATCTCAAATTTCTGCGATTTTCTGAATCGCGGAGATGAGCTGCAAAAGGACACCGAATGGAAGCAGAAATACAGCTTCCGTACCGGTGGAAACGGAGTGAGTACGGCGGGTCTGGAAAAGACGGCGGATACGATGTTCCGTGCAAACCATCCGGTCGCGGGACTTGTGACGCCGACCGCAGACGCGCGTGCGGATGATGTGATGCATACGCTTGACCGGGCGGCGACGGCGATGCTGTCCGGCACGGTGCGTAAGCTCAAGCAGATTCTTTCCAGGCATGTCAACGTGAGTACACAGGTCATCGCCGGGCTGATTCCGGAGCTGACATACTACATCCGCTGGGCAGAGTATATTGAGAAGCTGCAGGCAAAGGGCTACACCTTCTGCAAGCCGGAGGTGCTTTTGTCAGAGGAGCGGGAAATGCAGGCGAAGGGCATTTACAACCTGAAGCTGACAAAGGAAGACCCATCGGCAATCGTGACAAACGATCTCGACTTTGACCGGGAGCATCGGATATACATTCTGACCGGAGCGAACCGGGGAGGCAAGACGACGATTACACAGGCAGTCGGAATCGCATTTATCATGGCGCACGGTGGGATTTATGCACCGGCGGAACACTTTGCATTCAGCCCGGCAGACTGCATTTTCACGCATTTTCCGGCGGATGAGAATAAGACGATGGATCTGGGACGGCTTGGCGAGGAGTCGAAGCGCTTCCGGGATATTTTTCTGGCGGCAGGACCAAAGAGCCTGTTCTTATTAAATGAGTCCTTCTCGACGACCTCCTTTGAGGAAGGATTTTATATCGCCTACGATGCGGTGCGCGCACTGCGGGATCTCGGTGCACGAACTATCTATAATACGCACATGCATAAGCTGGCGCGGAAGCTGGACGAGCTGAATACAGAGGGCAGCGGGGACAGCCTTGTCTCAAGTCTGGTCGCAGAGGCAGAGGACGGCAGACGTTCGTACCGTGTGAGGGTCGGACAGCCGGTCGGCATGTCCTATGCGCGGGATATCGCACAGAAGTATGGTGTGACGTATGAGCAGCTGATGGAGAGATAACAGGATTTCGCAAAAAGGAATTTCGGGCTGTTCAAATAAGGAAAAAATGCTTATAATGAAGCGGACAGATATGTATTGGGAAAGGAGATTTTAAATTATGAGAATACCGGAAGAAGCTGTATTGCAGCAGGTATATGGTGAGACAACGGAGAGCCGTGCACGCTTTGAGTCTCTTGCCGGACATTTTACTGAGCTTTTTGGAAAAGAGGAGATGGAGTTTTTCTCTGCTCCGGGCCGTACCGAGATCGTCGGCAATCACACGGATCACAATGGCGGAAAGATCCTCGCAGCGAGCATCAGCCTGGATACGATCGGAGCCGCTGCTCCGAATGGCACCGATATCATTGAGATCGTGAGTGAAGGCTATCAGAAAAAGGTGGTAGTAGACCTGTCTGCGCTGGAGCGTGTGCCAAAGAACTGCGGTACCGTATCTTTGGTGGCAGGCATGGCAGAGGCTGCACGGAAGAAGGGATTTGCTGTTTCCGGATTTCAGGCCTATGTTTCCACGAAGGTCATCAGTGCGGCAGGCGTCAGCTCTTCTGCTTCATTTGAGATGCTGATCTGCTCGATCATCAATTACTTCTTTAACAATGGAAAGATCAGCTATGCGGACTATGCGAAGATCGGCCAGTACGCGGAGAACCATTTCTGGGATAAGGCCTCCGGCCTGATGGATCAGATGGCCTGTGCGGTCGGCGGCCCGATCCGTCTGGATTTTTCAAATGATGTAAAATATGAAAAAGTTGATTTTGATTTTGCACGCTTTGGCTATGAGATGGTGATCGTCAATACCGGAAAGGGCCATGCGGACTTAAGCCGTGAGTACAGCGAGATTCCGGAGGAGATGAAGGCAGTTGCAAAGTGCCTTGGCGGAAACTGGCTGGCTGACTGCAGTATGGAGCAGCTTCTGGAAAACTATGCGAAGGTGCAATCAGAGGTGGCAAACGACCGTGCGATCCTGCGTGCCATCCATTACTTCAATGAAAATGACCGCGTAGAGCGCGCTGTGGCAGCAGCAGAGAAGAACGACGGGAAAACGCTTCTCGCAGTGCTGGATGAATCCGGACGTTCCTCCTGGGAGCTTCTGCAGAACTGCTATGCGATCGCAGACTATAAGGAGCAGAAAATCGCACTGGCACTGGCACTGACCGAGCATTTCCTCAAAAAGATCGGCGACGGCTGCTGCCGTATTCACGGCGGTGGATTTGCAGGCGTCATCGTAGCACTCATCCCGGAGGATGCGACGCAGGAGTACGTCGATTACATAGCAAAATTCGTCGGAGCAGAGAACGTCTACCCGATGCAGATCAGGGCGGCGGGAGCCATTCATCTGGAGGCGTAAAACGCGAATGTCTGATTTACTAACAGAGGATCTGTATTGACAGGAGAGAAAAAAACGAGGTACCGCGATAAAATGCGTGTACCTCGTTTTTTTAGATAAAATCGAAATAATTTCGATTTTGTTTCGACAGAGAAACAAGTTGAAACAGGAATATTATTATATACTATGACTAAAAACAGTATAAAAACAGGAAAATACAGGGCAATATGCGCAGCTGTTTCGATTGTTTCGATTCGAAGAAGGTGATATTATGTGAACGTGAAAGCGAAACACCTGCGAAACACAATAAAACGACGGAAGAGGATGACAAAATTGGCAACAATCAAAGATGTAGCAAAAATGGCGGGCGTATCGATTTCGACAGTCTCACTTGCGTTTAATAATCCGGAACGGGTGACAGAAGCAACGAGGGATAAGATTTTTGATGCGGTACGAAGTCTGAATTATGTACCTGCAAATGTGAATAAAAAGATCGTACTTAGTAAAAAAAAGAGTCAGTCGATTGCGGTGATCTGTCCGAAGCTGGTTGGTTCCTATTTCTTTGAAATTATTCAGGGAATCAGTGAAACGATTTATATGAACAAAAAGGACATGATTTTATATGTGGGAGACGATGCTAACAGCAAGTATTTCCCGAGTATTGTGCAGGATCACATATATGAGGGTGTGATACTGGTAAATGGTTCGGCCAGCGATGAACCGTATTTACGGGCAGCCGTGGAAGCTGATTTTCCGACGGTGATCTGTTGCTTTAAAGAAGGGTACAGAGGCGTTGGCTCTATTCTTATTAATAATGCTGGAACGGGTAAGCTGGTTGCAGAACATTTTCTGAAAAGAAAGTTTAAAAAAATCGGGATTATCGGTACACCCCCTTATGACTCAATTCAGAGAAAAGAAGCATTTATACAATTTATACATACGCTTGCAGATAAAGGGATTTTAATACCGAAGGAATGGGATCTTCCGTGTGAAATTGCAGAAGATCCGGCATACAGAACGATGGAACGCTTTTTACGCAGTCATTTGGATTATCCAGAAGCAATTTTCTGCATGAATGATGACAGCGCAATTGGCGTGATAGAAGCAATCGAGGATTTTGGGCTTCGGGTTCCGGAGGATATTTCTGTAATTGGATGTGATGATATTAACCGAAGCAAATTTCACTCCCCGGCAGTGTCCACGGTGTCTACACCAAAGATGGAAGTTGGGATGCTGGCGGTCAACATGCTGATGCGGGAGATCGCAGGGATGTCATCCGAAGAGATCATATTAAATGGAAAGTTGATTTTAAGAGAATCTTGTCTGTAATGGATTTGAGATAAATACAGGTAACACGTTTTTGCAAAAACATAATACATAACATGTTCAGAAACGATCTGAACACAAGGGAATGAAGGAGGAACAATATGAAAAGAAAAGTTATCTGCGCGGTATTAAGCGCAACGATGGCATCCTCTCTTCTGTTCGCAGGTGGAACGACTGCGCTGGCAGATGAGGACAAAACAGAGATCACCGTATGGTCCTGGGACGCAACGGTAGAAGCAGCAATTCCGGCATTTGAAGAGGCAAATCCGGATATTACCGTAAAATTTGAAAATGTAGGCTCTGCAAGTGAGCAGTACCGTGCGATTGACAATGCACTGCAAGCAGGCACCGGATTCCCGGATGTGGCACAGTTTGAGTATTTTGCAGTACCGTATTTCGCAGTAGCACAGAAGCTGGCAGATTTGTCTGAACTTGGCGCAGGTGACTATGCAGCAGATTATGTAGAGGCGGCATGGAATGATGTACACTTTAACGATACCCTGTATGCACTTCCGCTGGACTACGGCCCGGTAGTAATGTTCTACAATCAGGATACGTTTGAAAAGGCCGGCGTAACAGAGGCGCCGAAGACCTGGGATGAGTACTATGAGGCAGCTAAAAAAGTACGTGCTCTTGGCGATGATTACTACATCTCCAATGCATCCGGAGACATCTTCCTGATCCTTTCCATGATCTGGCAGGCAGGCGGAACACCGTTCAGCGCAGACGGAGCAAATGTTAAGATCGATTTCTCTGATGAGAATACACAGAATGTGCTTGCATTCTGGCAGAAGATGATCGACGAGGATCTGATCACAAATGATATCACAAACTGGTCGGATGACTGGAACCGTGCATTAAATGATGGTACTCTGGCAACTCAGGTCATCGGTGGATGGATGACCGCAAACCTTCCGCCACGTGCTCCGGATGCAGCTGGCAATTTCCGTGTAGCAGCAATGCCGCAGTGGAACGAGGGCGAGAACTACAGTGCTGAAAACGGAGGAAGCACACTGGCAATCCTTGAGGCTTCTGAGAAAAAGGAAGCAGCATTCAAATTCGTTGAGTATATCACACATGGTGATGGAGTTCAGCCGCGTGTAGATTCTAATGCAACCGTTCCGAACCTTTCTATCCTTGAAAACGAGGAGTATCTGGCAGCAACCGACGATTACTATGGTGGACAGCAGGTAAATCAGGTTATCGCAGATGCAGCAGCAAATGTAAGAACCGGATGGCAGTTCCCGCCGTTCTTCGAGTGGATGAGAAATGACTGGACGGATGAGGCAACACCGTTCTTCACAAGCGGCGAGGGCGATCTGAAGACCGTATTTGACAACTGGCAGAAGAGCAGCATTGATTACGGCAATGAGCAAGGCTTTACCGTAGAGTAAATACAGAGGATTACCGCTTCTGGCGGTTCTGATTCAGAAGGTGCGCTATTCTTTGATCGGATAAGGATAGCGCATTCTTTGTAACATGGCCGAGAGGAAGAAAGACTATGGAAAAACAGACATTAAAGAAAAAAACACGCTATCGCAGAAAACAGAGCGGTTGGCTGTTCATTGCGCCATTTGGAATTTTATTTATTTTTGTGTTCATTATACCGATTATTTATTCGCTGTATATCAGTCTGTTCCAGAACAAGCTGATCGGCGGGCAGGTTTTTGTAGGGTTAGATAATTATAAAAAGCTTTTAGTAGACGGACAATTCTGGGATGGTGTAAAGCGTGTCGTACTTTATACAATTATTCAGGTGCCGGTAATGTTGATTATTTCGCAGGCGCTTGCACTTGGATTGGATTCTTTGCGTCTGCGCGGAACAAAATTCATCCGGATTGTGGCATTCCTTCCGTATGGGGTACCGGCAATTGTAAGTACCCTGATGTGGGGCTTTATGCTTGGCACAAAATACGGCTTGTTTAAAAATATCAATGATTTCTTTGGAACAGACTTTAATCCGTTTTCGCCGAGGTGGACACTGGTTTCCGTTGCAGTGATGGCGACCTGGACGTATGTCGGTTATAATATGTTGATTTTCTATTCTTCATTAAAAACGATTTCCTCAGATTTGTATGAATCGGCGGAGATGGATGGTGCAAGCCGCTGGGCGATTGTCCGCTATATTAAGCTTCCGGCTTTGAGAGGCTCTCTGGTCGTTACGATTATTTTTTCCATTATCGGAAGCTTCCAGCTGTTTAATGAGCCGACGATCTTAAGTAAGATGGTTGGAAATTCAGGAATCACTACCTATTACACACCGAATATTTATGTCTACAATCTGGCATTCACCGGCTCTCAGCAGGGATACGCGGCTGCACTTGCGATTGTGATGGCAGTCATTACGATTGCGATTGCGTATGTGGTACAGATTAAGGGACTGAAAGAGACGATGCAGCAGAGTGAGGAGGGATGATACGATGAAACAGTCAAAAAAGAAGAAACTGTATACGATTGACAATCCGAAAAAGAGCAATCTGCTTACCTTCTTCGCATTTTTATTTTGTGTGTATTCACTGATGCCGTATGTGTGGCTGTTTATCAATGCGACAAAGACGCAAAAGGACTTCGCGTCGACTTTTGGTTTGTCCTTTGGCGAAGAGTTTGCGTTATTCGATAATATAAAGCAGGCATTTACTTATCATGACGGGATATTCGTACGCTGGCTTGGAAACTCCGTCATATATACGGTAATCGGTGCATTTGTCTCAACCCTTCTTGCAGCACTGGCAGGCTATGCGCTTGCAAAGCTACGATTCCGTGGGAAACGGGTGGTGCTGTTGGTTATTCTTGGTTCTATTTCTGTTCCTGGCATTGCGCTTGCAATTCCACAGTTTCTTCTGTTTTCAAAGCTTGGAATTACGAATACGATGTGGTCAGTATTTATCCCATCCTTCGTATCTCCATTTGGTGTTTATCTGATGTGGATATTTTCCGGACAGGCAGTTCCGACCGGGTTGCTGGAAGCTGCGGAAATTGACGGCTCCGGGCCATGGCGCACCTTTTTTAAAATTTCACTGCCGCTTTTATCACCAGCGCTTGTCACTGTATTCTTGTTTGCATTTGTATCGGTATGGAATAACTTCTTTCTTCCGCTAATCATGTTAAAGGATGCGAAGCTGTACCCGCTGACGCTTGGACTGTATCAGTGGAACCTGGCAAATTCTTCTGCCGGTGGAAGCGGTGAGATGATTCAAAATCTGGTACTGACCGGAGCACTGCTAACGATCCTTCCGTTGATTATTGCATTTTTATGCCTGCAGAAGTATTGGCAGTCCGGTCTGGCATTAGGAGCAGAAAAAGGATGATGGAGGAAAAGCGTATGGAGTATCGCTGGCCGAAAACAATGTCCGGAGAGGAGGCAAAGCTCCTGTTCGGAGGAGACTACAATCCGGACCAGTGGCCGGAAGCTGTCTGGGAGGAAGATGTCCGGTTGATGAAAAAGGCAAAGGTAAACGTCGTGACAGTGGCTGTCTTTGCATGGGCAAATTTGGAGCCGGAGGATGGCATTTATACCTTTGAGTGGCTTGACCGTGTGTTGGATAAGCTCTATGAAGGTGGTATTGCGGTAGATCTGGCGACGGCGACGGCAACGCCGCCGCGCTGGCTGACGAGCATGCATCCGGAAATTTTGCCGCGCAATAAACAGGGCGAAGTGCTCTGGCCTGGCAGCCGTCAGCAGTGGAGATCGACTTCGGAAGTCTTCCGCCGATATGCGCTCCGCCTTGCGGAAAAGATGGCAGAACGCTATAAGAATCATCCGGCGCTGGTATCCTGGCATGTGTCCAATGAGCTTGGCTGCCACAACCGTTTTGACTATTCAGATGACGCGGCACTTGGATTCCAGAAGTGGCTGAAAAACCGGTATGGTACTCTGGAGGCACTCAACGATTCCTGGAATGGTTCGTTCTGGTCGCAGAAAGTGACAGACTGGTCACAGATCATTCCACCACGGGAGAGCATGTGTGGTTGTAATCCGACGACACTGCTGGATTTCAAACGATTTTCTTCAGATGCGCTTCTGGAATACTATGAGGCGGAGGCTGCACTTTTGCATCGTATCACGCCGGATGTGCCGGTGACGACGAATCTGATGATCATTGAGAATCAGACGAACCCGGTTGATTGTTTTAAATGGGGACGGCATCTGGACTTTGTATCGAACGATCATTATTATTTGCCGGATGAACGGCATTTAGACGAGATGACGATGTCTGCAGCAATCACGGATGGGGTAGCCGATAAAAATCCGTGGTTTTTAATGGAAAATTCAACCTCTTCGGTGAACTGGCGCCCGATCAATTTGCGCAAGCAGCCGGGAGAAATCATACGGGATGCGCTGGTGCACGTGGCAAACGGAGCTGATGCAGTCTGCTTCTTCCAGTGGCGGCAGTCCTGTGCTGGGGCCGAAAAGTTTCATTCTTCCCTGCTTCCTCATGCAGGGGAGGACAGTCGGCTGTTCCGGGAGGTGTGCGAGCTTGGCAATGCACTTACGGCATTGAAGCCGGTATTAAAAAGCCGGGTAGAGCAGGCAAAAATCGCGATGGTCTATGACTATGACTCGTGGTGGTCCTGGGAGAATGGACTGCTGACACAGCTCTTTGACTATCGTGCGGAGTTTTACCACTGGTACCGCGCGGCACTGGATGCGGGAGTCGCGGCAGACATTGTGCGGGCGGATGACGCATGGGAGAGCTATCAGACGGTGATGTTTCCGGTGACAATTCTGACAGATGCAGGGATTTCAGAAAAGGCCAGACGCTATGTGGAACAGGGCGGGCAGCTGATTGTTACTTACGGTTCCGGGATTATGGATTCACGCGAACATGTATATCTGGGCGGATATCCGGGAGCGTTCCGGGAGCTGCTCGGTGTGCGTGTGGAAGAATTTGTGGCGATCGACCAGGACGATACGATCAGGCTCGATAATGGATGGAGCGGCCAGATGTGGGCCGATGATATCACGGGCGTGTCGGATGACTGTGAGATCGTGGCACGGATCCTTCCGTCGGCAAAGGATCGTGCACTGCGCGGGCAGGCGATCGTGACATGCAGAAGCTATGGAAAAGGATCAGCATGGTACATTGGTACAAAACTGGATCGGAGCAGTGCGGAACAGTTTTTCCGGGAACAGATCCTGAAAACGGATGCAGCATTGGATGAAAAAGAGGCACATCTGCTCTCAGGAGAGGTAGCAAGAGGAGAAAATACGCCGCTTCGGATCCGGAGAGTAAAAGACGGGCAGTGCTTTGAGTTTATTTTCAATCGCTGCGCAGACCAGGCGGTGGCAGTGCCGGTAGAGGGCAGACCGCTGTATCTGCTCATGGCAGAGACAGGAGATGACCGGGTGGTACTGGAGCCGTCGGGAGCGGCGGTTTACTGTGTATCAGAGGCGGTAAAACGATCTGAGTAGGTCAGCTGTGTTAATTATTCAAGAAAGTTAGAAGCTTGCTGCGGGTGACAAAGAAGGGTGAAGCCTTGCCACTGGTAAGAACGCGGGCCTTGGGCTGTGGATTCATCAGGAGACACCGCAGGGGAGGCTATTTGAGCGTGTTGTTGGCGGAAATTAGCGGTTGATATTTATAAAATTAAAATGCGGCAGAGCAGGAAACATTGTGTCGCCGCGGAAAAGAGGTAGATATGAAATACAGAAATCCAATCGTCCGGGGTTACAGCCCGGATCCGACGATTTGCAGAGCAGGAGAAGACTATTATCTGGTGAATTCCAGCTTTGAATTTTTTCCGGGTCTTCCGGTTTATCACAGCAAAAATCTGGCAAACTGGGAGCTGATTTCCTATGCGCTGAACCGGGAAAGTCAGCTGGACTTATATAAGTGCATTCCTTCCGGTGGTATTTTTGCTCCGACCTTACGGTTGCATGACGGAACATTTTTCCTTTGTACGACAAATACTTCCGGCCATGGAAACTTTATTATCCATACAAAGGATATCACAGGAGAATGGTCCGAACCGGTATGGGTCGCACAGGGAGGAATCGATCCGTCGCTTTTATTTGATGAGGACGGAACCGTATACTTCTGTTCCGCGATTTTTGATGAGGAGCGTACCGGAATTTATTTAAGCGAGATCAATCCGTTTACCGGAGAAATCAAAAAAGGTCCGGTGTGTATCACCACTGGTTGCGGAGGCCGTTACGCAGAGGGTCCGCATCTGTATAAAATTCATGGTATGTATTACCTGATGATGGCAGAAGGCGGTACAGAGTATGGACATACCGAGACGATCATGCGCAGCAGCAGCCCGTATGGGCCATATGAAGCATGCCCGCATAATCCGATCCTGTCAAAGGTAGATTCGATGATGGAAGATATCAAGTGTACCGGGCATGCGGATCTGATGGAGGATCACAATGGAAACTGGTGGCTGGTATTTCTTGCAGTGCGGCCGATTACCGACGAGCACAGAAGAGTGCTGCTTCACAATTTAGGGCGTGAGACATTTCTGGCGCCGGTGACATGGGAAAATGGCTGGCCGGTTGTAAATGGCGGACATGAGGTCATGATGGAAATGGACGGCCCGCTTCCGCAGGAGGCATCTGCTCAGTGCTGGAATTTCACAGATGATTTTTCGAAGCAGGAAAATCCATTGGAGTATAATTACCTCCGGAATCCACATATGGAGCACTATGAACGGGATACGCAAAATGCCTGCCTTGTTCTGACAGGAACGGATGTGACGTTAAGCGATATGGATGCTCCGACGATTCAGATGGTCCGGCAAAGAGAATTTTGTGCGACTGCAGAGGTGACAGTTTCTCCTGCAAATGTGCAGAAAGACGGACGACTTGGGCTGGCTGCTTTTTATAGCAATGATTACCACTATGAAATTTATTATACCGAGAAGGATGGAAGCGGACGGATTTGCCTTTCGAGAAGGATCCATGATCTGGAAGCGGTAACGGCAGAGCATGAGGTATCAGAAGCTTCAGAAAAAGAAGCGCTTCGCCTGCGGATCATCGCGGACAAAGAAAGTTACCGTTTCTACTACAGCTTAGGTGCAGAAGCACCTTATGTCTATCTGGGCTGTGGCGATACGGCCGGGCTGTGCACGGAGATTACCCGGACGATGACCTTTACGGGCGTATACTTTGGAATGTTTGCAGAACGGGCGACCGGTGCATTCCGGGAGTTCAAAGTAACATATGAAGAATAGGCGTAAGCTCGCATCCATCTGACGCAGATTTGTGCGATGAGTGTAATTGATCTGGAGATGCAGAAGGATTGTTATGGTGACATGCATTTCAGCGGCTCATACCTGACAGTTTGCTGTGGAATTTCACAGAAGAAAATCCAGATATCAGGATATTAGACAATATAAAAAGATAAGCGCTTGGATCAGATTTTTATTCCAAATCCATCTGCTTATCTTTTTTATTTATGCATGATGCTCCCACTTATGCCCCCGATACCGGATCGTGAAGCAGATCGCGCGGAACAGCCAGTCGATCGTCATGGCAACCCAGATGCCGAAGACGCCAAGTCCGAACTGTACGCCGAGCAGCCAGCTGAAGCAGATGCGGAACACCCACATCGAGATGATAGAGAGCAGCATCGGATACTTGACGTCGGAGGCTGCCCGCAGGGTGTTCGGCAGGGTAAAGGAGAGCGGCCAGATCGTCATGACGCAGAATGCATGGTAGAAAATGATGTCGTCTACGTATCCGGCGGCCTCCGGGGAGAGGCTGTAAAGCCGTATGAAATATGGCAGGACTGCGAGCACGAGCAGGTTGACTGCAATGTTGGCGCAGTAGGTGATTAACAGCAGCTTTCTGGTATAATAGCGCACCTGCTCATAGCTTCCGGCACCGACGCAGCGGGCGGATACGGTGAGCATGGCGAGTCCGATCGCCGCACCGGAGAGGATCTGGAACTGTCCGATCGTATTTGAGACAGCGTTTGCTGCGATGGATGCAGTGCCGAAGCCGGAAACCATGCTGAGCACGAGAATCTTTCCGAGCTGGAACATACTGTTTTCCAGGCCGTTCGGGATGCCGATTCCGAGGATCTTTTTCAGAAGCGGGAAATCAAGGCGCAAAGGAAACGGGATGGAAACATGGATGATCTTTTTCGGATTACGCAAGAGCGACAGAATCAGGATCGCTGCGGCAATCCGGGAGATGAGCGTCGGGATCGCCGCACCTGCGACACCCATCTTCAGGCCGAAGATCAGGATCGAATTTCCGACCAGGTTGATGCCGTTCATGAACAGTGCGGTAAACATCGCCGTCCGCGAGTCGCCCATCGCCCGGAACAGAGCCGCACCTGTGTTGTACAGTGCAATAAACGGGATCGAAGCAGCTACGATCATCAGGTAGGTCGTACAGCCGCTCATCACGTCTGCCTCGATTTTTCCGAATACGACATTCAGGATAAAGGAGCGGAAAAAATACGTCAGTGCCATAATCAGAACAGAGAAGATGGCGGTGAACAGGATCAGCTGCTCGGCTGCTTTCTGGGCGACATCCGGCCGCTTGCGACCGAGATACTGGCCGCTGATGACTGCACCTCCGGTCGCGAGCGCGGCAAACAGGTTGATCAGAAGGACAAATACATTGTCAACGAGCGATACGGCAGAGACGGCTGCCTCACCGGCGCTCGAGACCATCATCGTATCAGCGGCGCCGACCGCAATGGATAAGATCTGCTCAATGACGAGAGGAACGATCAGTGCTTTTAATGACTGGTTATCGAATAAGTAGCCCTCTGGTGTGCGTAACAGAGACTTTAGTGAAATATGCATAGGAAAACCTCGTTCGATTGTAAGTGATTGTCTGGTTTGCTGGTGCTTCTACCTTGAGTATAAGATGTTACAGAGAAAAATCAAGCAAAATTCGTGCTGTTTTTGTCTCAAAGAAGAAGATTCACACGGGAATAAAATGCCATCTTTTTGTACACACTACCTGTAAAGTGTCTGCAGATGGTATTCACGTGTCCGAATCAGGCTGCAGCAGGAAGGGAGTGGGCTGTGATGGAATGGAGACGAAGGCTGTGCTGGGTAGCACTTGTGATTGCTTTGCTGGTCTGCGTGGGGATTTTCTGGTATCGTGCCAAGAGAAAGGAACATCCGTATACAGACGCCGTACTGGCAGCAGAGGAATTTTCGGGAGGTGAGGGGGATGTCGGATATCCTTTATCTGAAGATTGACCGGAACGTACAGGCAAAAGGAAGTCCGGTACACCTCCGGGATATTGCGGGTCTGTACTGCAGTGCGAAGCAAATCGAAAATAAAGTCAGAACGCTTCGGCTTCCGACCGAGGTTATCAGGGGACCGGGCCGGTATGTGTTCAGTGTGCTTGATGTGATCGCAGTGATCCAGCAGGAATATCCTTCTCTGGAGATCGAGAATCTTGGTGAGACAGATTTTATCATTACGGTGGAAAAGAAGCAGACAATGCCGGACGCAGTGAACTGGGGAAAGACGGTATTTGTGTGCGTTCTTGCGTTTTTCGGAGCCGCGTTTTCGATCATGGCATTTAATAATGATATAGGAATCAAAAATCTGTTCGGGCAGCTTTATGGGATGTTTACTGGGCGGGTGTCAGATGGATTTACCTTACTGGAAATTTCCTATTCCATCGGCGTGGGACTTGGCATTTTGGTTTTCTTTCATCACTTTGCAAAGAAGCAGGGCGGCGCGGATCCGACACCGCTGGAGGTGGAGATGCGTACCTACGAGGATGATGTGGATACGACTCTGATCGAGTCCGGCAACCGGAAAGAGGGAAAACGACAGAAAGGGTAAAAGGAGGAGGATCATGGAGCAGTTTTTTCTGGCACTGATCGGGTTTTCCGGCGGGTTTATCGTCGCAGGCGGCGTGGTAGCGCTGATGGTAGGACTTGGGATCATCACTCGGTTTATCGGCATTTCCAGAACAGCGAAGCACATCAGGGGAGTGGAGGATGCGATCCTGCTCGGCGCAGCCGTTGGTACGATTGTCACAGTCTTTTCCTTTCAGCTTCCGGTCGGGGCGTGGGTGCTTGCAGTTGCAGGACTGTTTATGGGTATCTTTGTGGGAGGCTGGATCATGGCGCTGGCAGAGGTCGTGAATGTTTTTCCGGTCTACTGCCGCAGACTCGGCATCACGAAGGGGACGAGCTGGATTGTGATCACGCTTGCAGCAGGTAAGACACTTGGGAGCCTGCTGCATTTTTATATGCGGTGGGGGAAGGGGTGATGTTGACAGTATAAATAGAAAGACATACAATAACCATATAAAATCAGCCAGGAGGATAGGCTATGAGTCAGTTAAAACTTGCAATATTGGGAGCGGGCCGCATTGCGGAGACGATGGCGGAGACAGTACGGCAGATGGACGATGTCTGCCTGTATGCGGTGGCAGCGCGTGAGGAAGCGCGCGCAAAAGCATTTGCGGAGACGTATGGCGCGGAGCATTATTATGGAAGCTATGAGGAAATGCTGCAGGACGACGGTGTGGAGCTCGTCTATATCGCGACGCCGCATTCTCATCATGCACAGCATGCAAAGCTTTGCATTGAGTATGGAAGGCCGGTGCTCTGCGAGAAGGCATTTACCTGGACGGCGGAAGAGGCAGCAGAAGTGCTGCAGCTCGCAAAGGAAAAGCAGGTATTTATCACGGAGGCGATGTGGGTGCGGTATATGCCGATGTTCCGGATGCTGAAGGAGACGGTTGATTCCGGAAAGATCGGAGCTGTGACGGCAGTGACCGCCAATCTCGGCTATGCCCTGCTGCATAAGGAGCGGGTGACGCGGCCGGAGCTGGCAGGTGGCGCGCTTCTGGATCTTGGCGTGTATACCCTGAATTTTGCGACCGGACTGCTTGGCGATGAGCCGGAGCGGATCGAGACGACGATGGTGCGGCTCATCACAGGAGTGGATAAGCAGGAATTTGTCAATCTGATTTATCCGAACGGAGTTGTGGCCGGACTGTTTAATACAATGGTATCTGTCACCGACCGGAAAGGCTTCATCTATGGCACGGAGGGACATATCGAAGTCGAGAATATTAATAATTACGAAGAATTTCGCATTTACAATAATCAGTATGAGCTGACAGAGACGATCCGTCGGCCAGAGCAGCTCACAGGCTATGAGTATGAGGTGCGGGCATGCCACCGCGCACTTCTGAATGGCCAGCTGGAATGCGAGGAGATGCCGCATGTACATACTATGAGAATCATGCATATGCTCGATGAGATTCAGAAAAAATGGGAGGAGCAAAAGGCATGAAGAACAGTCAGGAGCTGAAAAAGCAGCTGCGCCAGATCGACCATAAGGGCTACAAGGCATATAAGGTGCTCGAGGGGGAATACGACTTTGGTGTGTACCGCCTCTGTATTGATCACGTGCAGGGCGATCCGTTTGCAACGCCATCGCGTGTGCGTATTGTGTATAAAAATGAGATACCGGTGAAATTTTTTGACCGGCCTTACCGAAGGACTGCCACAGAAGATGCGCTGCTGCGCAGGCTGCATGGAAATTTATTCCGTGCCTCTAAGGGCGGCGGGCGCAGAGGCTCCGGGAAAAGCGGACTGATCACGGCCTGCCGTACCGGTCAGGAGGTGCTGCAGCGCTCGGCTATGCAGGTCACGCCAAAGGAGATCGAGGCGCGGATCGAGGTGGGATTTCCTGCATATGGCCGCACGATCGCGGCGCAGGAGCTGGAAGAGCTGCTCTTTGATGTGCTGCCGGAGGTGGCGGAGCAGACGTTCCGGATGCAGCCGCGGCTTGCAAAGGAGCTGGAGTCTGCAGTCGATCTGGCCGATGACCAGCAGTTTATCCGTCAGGAGCTGAAGACACAGGGACTTGCGGCGTTTGTGGCGGATGGAGCGGTGCTTCCACGTGAGAGCGGGGTGTCCCAGAAAAAGATGTCGGATGCGGTTCCGTTTCAGAGTCCGGACAGCCTTGCCGTGACTCTGGAGCTTCCGCACCACGGCGCACTGCGCGGCATGGGGATCCGCAATGGCATCACGGTCATCACCGGAGGCGGATTCCACGGAAAATCAACGCTTTTAAAAGCATTGGAGCGTGGTGTATACAATCATATCGCAGGTGACGGAAGAGAATATGTGATCACGGACGCAAGTGCGTTCAAGCTGCGTGCGGAAGAAGGACGGAGCATTCATGGTGTGGATATCTCGACGTTTATCAGCAATCTTCCGACCAGGGCTGATACGGCAAATTTTTCGACAGAAAATGCAAGCGGCAGCACTTCGCAGGCGGCGAACACGGTGGAAGCGCTCTCAGTCGGGTCAAAGGTGCTGCTGATCGACGAGGATACGTCTGCGACGAATTTTATGGTACGCGATATGCGGATGGCACAGCTTGTCCCGGATGTGAAGGAACCGATTTCACCGTTTATCCGGAAAATCCGCAGCCTGCACAGAGACCTTGGCATCTCAACGGTTCTGGTCGCGGGAAGCTCCGGCGACTATTTATCTGTGGCGGATACCGTTTTGCAGATGGACTGCTATCATGCACTGGATGTGACAGAAAAAGCACAGTCACTGGCGCAGCCGCTTACGGAGGATGAGGTGCAGGCTGCAAAATGGATCCGCAGGCCGGTGCCAAAAAGAGAGATTGAAAAAATCCGGGTACACGGCTGGGATTCCTTAAGCCTGGATCGGACGGAGATCGATCTGCGCTATCTGGAACAGGTCGTCGATGAGAGCCAGACAGCGGCACTTGGCTATACCTTACAGTACATTCTGACCCGCCTTGCAGACGGCAAAAAGAAGGCGGATCAGCTGGCGATGGAAGCGGCAGAGAAGATACAGAAGGAAGGGATTCTTTCTGTCACGCCGAAGAACTACGGCGCAGGTCCGTCCGCGGAAGTGCGTGTGCAGGAGATACTGGCAGCGCTGGGAAGATACCGGATGTTGTAAATGTTCTGTTTTATAGTACTTGAAAAACTTGACGTAGCCCGCTGCGCCTGCATTATTAGTCCAGTTAGCATTTGAACGCAGATAAGCATTCCCCCGCTTCAAGTGCGCGAAGCACT